>DSTMC04003__coassemble_14148_pt1 | contig 2102 bp, 2 predicted proteins | sample DSTMC04003__metabat2_high_PE_034 | metagenome-assembled genome bin DSTMC04003 | reverse complement strand
GCATGAAAAAGATCATCAAGTATGGTATTGCATTTTACGAGAAGGAATGTATGGTGGCGACGGTGTAAAATAACGGCGCGCTGGCCTTTGAAAATGAAGGACAAAGGGATAAGGAGTAATGTGTGGCTTTAGTTATGGTATGGAAAGGGGGCGGAAATAGTGAGGAAGAAACTTCCCATCGGGATTGAAAACTTTGAAGAATTTTTCTCTGAGGATTTTTACTATGTAGATAAAACATTGTTCATAAAAGAGTTGCTGCAGAATTGGGGAAAGGTAAATCTGTTCACCCGTCCGCGACGTTTCGGAAAAACCCTGAACATGAGTATGTTGAAATGCTTCTTTGAAACAGGGAAAGATCCGGCGCTGTTTGAGGGACTAAAGATCATGCAGGAAAAGGATCTGTGTGAGAAATATATGGGGAAATTCCCTGTAATCTCTATCAGCCTGAAAAGTGTAGATGGGTTGAACTTTGAGTCGGCGTCTGTAGCATTGCGGACAGTTATTGGCAACGAGGCCGGAAGATTTCGTTTTTTAAGGAACAGTGACAGATTGACGGATGATGAAAAAGAAGCCTATGCACAGCTGACAGAAGTTGGTTCGTCACAGGGCGGAGTTTATACGATGACAGGAAAAATGGCAGAAGCAAGCCTTCAAACCCTGTCCCAGCTTCTTGAAAAGCACTTTGGCCAGAAGGTCATTCTACTGATCGATGAATATGACGTTCCGCTGGATAAAGCGTTTCAGGCCGGATATTATGATGAGATGGTAAGCCTCATCCGCAACCTGCTGGGAAATGCGCTGAAAACCAACGACAGCCTGTACTTTGCCGTACTTACCGGGTGCCTGCGGATCTCAAAAGAGAGTATTTTCACCGGGCTTAACAATTTAAATGTAATGACCGTATCAGATCCATATTTCTGTGACGGTTTTGGATTTACGGAAGATGAAGTAACAGAACTTTTAAATTACTACGGACTGGAGGAGTTCCATGATACAGTCAGGGATTGGTATGATGGATACCAGTTTGGAAATATTTCTGTATATTGTCCATGGGATGTTATTAAATATGCCCAGATATTGCTGAAAGATAAGGAAGCTGAACCAGAAAACTACTGGGCCAACACCAGCGGAAACGATCTGATCCGGCGATTGCTTAAGAAAGCAAATCAAAGCACAAAAAATGATGTCGAGCGACTGATCAACGGCGAAACCATCACGAAAACCATACGTCAGGAACTGACTTACCGGGAGGTGGAGGATTCCATCGATAATATCTGGAGCGTGCTTTATTCTACCGGTTACTTGACCTGCCGCAGGAGAATGCCGGGAAAAAAAATGGAATTGACTTTGCCAAACCGGGAGGTCAGGGAACTGTTCATTGAACTGGTAAAGGACTGGTTTGAAGAAACCACTCAGGCTGATTCCGGAAGGATCAACCGCTTCTGTGCAGCGTTTTCCGCCGGAGATACCGATACGATCCAGGACATGCTTAACGATTATCTGTGGGATTCCATCAGCGTGCGGGACACAGCAGTGCGCATAAATATGAAAGAAAACTTCTATCACGGGATGCTGCTGGGACTCCTGCAAAATCAGGATAGCTGGCTGGTGAAATCCAATGCGGAAACAGGAGAAGGCTACAGTGACATTTCTATCCAGACGCCGGAGAGAACCGGGATTGTGATCGAGCTGAAATATGCGGATGACGGGAATCTGGAGAAGGCATGCGGTGAGGCGTTAAAACAGATCGAAGAAAAGAAATATGCGGAAGGTCTGAAGCACAGGGGTGCAAAAAAGATCATCAAGTACGGGATTGCATTTTTTGAGAAGGAATGTATGGTAATGACGGCGTAGACCGATGACGGTAATGCCAGATCAAATAAACCACAGGCGGGGGCCCCCCGCCTGCTGTATTTATAGGCCATATTACAGTAATAACTCCGCCGCAGATATGACCACAGGTATTGTAAGAATGGAAAGTACTGTGGTGAAGGAGAAGATCTCCGACGCATATGCGGAGTTCTTGTTAAACAATATGGACATCATGGTGATTGTCGTAGCTGTGGGACAGGCTGTTGCGATCAGGGTTGTATAAGCGACTG
>DSTMC04003__coassemble_8655_pt1 | contig 3205 bp, 4 predicted proteins | sample DSTMC04003__metabat2_high_PE_034 | metagenome-assembled genome bin DSTMC04003 | reverse complement strand
GGGGGTTATTGCAGACAGCAGTACGGATTGGTCGGAAATGCTTCGTGAATGGATATCAGAAAAAATACTGGAGGAGTAAAACTCATGAGAATTTATGACAAAGAACAATTTAATAAAGAAAATATTTTCGGGCTGGGTAACGCCAACACTGCCTATGAGCAGTATTTCATCGGTAATTCCTACCTGAATCCGCTGACGGAAGCAGGCAAATGTCCGGTGTTTCTGGCAAACGTTACCTTTGAGCCGGGATGCCGCAACAACTGGCATATCCATCATGCGAAATCCGGCGGCGGACAGCTTCTCATCTGCACGGCAGGAGAGGGGTGGTATCAGGAAGAGGGTAAAGAAGCCGTCAGCCTGAAGCCTGGAATGGTTATTACTATACCGGCGGAAGTAAAACACTGGCACGGAGCCAGGAAGGACAGCTGGTTCGCCCATATTGCGGTAGAGGTTCCCGGTGAAGAGACCTTTAACGAGTGGTGCGAACCGGTGGACGATGCGGAATACAGCGCTCTGGAGTGAGGAGGGGGAAATGATGCAGTATACAAAACTGGGTAATTCTGAACTGACTGTGTCACGTATCTGTATGGGATGCATGGGTTTTGGAGATCCCCATAATGGTCAACACAGCTGGACGCTGGACGAAGAACATTCCCGCGAGATTATTAAGAGAGGGCTGGAACTGGGCGTGAATTTCTTCGACACTGCCATAGGCTATCAGAGTGGTACCAGCGAGCAGTATCTGGGCCATGCTTTGTGGGACTTTGCCAGACGGGAGGATGTGGTGGTAGCTACCAAATTCCTTCCCCGTACTCAGGAGGAGATTGCCGCCGGTATTACCGGTCAGCAGCACATCCAGAACATGATTGATACCAGTCTGTGTAATCTGGGAATGGATTATGTGGATCTCTATATTTATCATATGTGGGATTACGAAACACCGCTTTATGATATCCTGGACGGACTGAACCGTATTGTGCGGGCAGGAAAGGCCCGTTATATCGGCATTTCCAACTGTTTTGCCTACCAGCTTGCGAAAGCTAATGCGCTGGCGGAAAAAGAAGGCTTCACAAAGTTTATCTCCATTCAGGGACACTACAATCTGATCTTTCGGGAAGAGGAACGGGAAATGGCAAAACTCTGCGCAGAGGACAATATCGCCATGACGCCATACAGTTCCCTGGCCGGCGGCCGGCTTTCAAAACATCCGGGAGAGACTTCAAAAAGGCTGGAAGAGGACAGTTATGCCAGATTTAAATATGATGCCACAGCACAGCAGGATCAGATTATCATTGACCGCGTGGCAAAGCTGGCGGAAAAGCACGGCGTTTCTATGACGGAAATCTCACTGGCCTGGCTGTTGACGAAGGTGGCTTCCCCGGTGGTGGGAGCAACCAGACGCCGGCACATCGAGGGTGCGGTCAAGGCAGTGGAGCTTGAGCTGACACCGGAGGAAATATCTTGGCTGGAAGAGCCCTATGTTCCTCATAAGCTGGTGGGGGTAATGGCGCAGAATACCCGGGCGGCAGCCGGCGAGCAGCACGTTTGGAGTACCGGAAATCAGAAGATCCAGGGGCGGTAGCGAAAAAGGGATATTGTGTGGGATAACTCTGTCGGGGAGGTGTTTTTATTTATAAAATAAGGTGTACATATGATAAGATCATTTTTCTGATCCTGTGTTTCTGCGTTTTTCTCTGTACTCTGCTATGCGAAAAGGTTCTGGCAGATGACAGCACATTGATCACAGAGCAGGAGGAACGATCAGCTGAGGAAGAAATGACAGAGCAGATTGCAATCACAGTCCATGCCGGCGCAAATCTGTATTATGTTGAAGGGATACTGGAAGTAATACAGACCGGCGGAGACGGTCGGGAAACCATTATGGAAGTATACGGAAGTGTTGAAAAAGCAGAGAATCCCGGAAAACAGAATTTCCATGAATTTTTGGAGAGAACAGATCCCACGGTACTTACCGTATATACGGAAGACGAAATATACGGATTTTACAGTGTTTATGAGATAGAGAAAAAAGACAGGTCGATCGATTACTATGGATATTTAGAAGGGTATGCGGACAGTGAAAATTACTACCCGACATGACTTATTATCCAAGGGACAGAATTCGATCGTAAACAGGAGGTTTTCACATGAGAACGATTCAGAATCAGACTTTTGACGAGGAGCGCGCGCTTTATGGGAGCGACGGTATTATGGTGAAGGACTGCTCCTTCGACGGTCCCGCTGACGGCGAGAGCGCTTTTAAGGAATGCAGGAATGTGCAGGTGGAGCGAAGTTTCTTTAATCTGCGTTATCCCTTCTGGCATGATCACGGTCTTTCCATCCGAAACTGCGAGATGACGGAACTCTGTCGGGCAGCTCTTTGGTATTCTGACCATGTTGCCATTGAGAATTCGAAACTTCATGGGATTAAAGCCGTGCGGGAATGCAGGAATATTGCCGTGCGCGGATGCAGTATCATTTCCCCAGAGTTTGGCTGGTCAACGCAGGACGTCAGGATGGAGGACTGTGATGTAGAGAGCGAATATTTCATGATGCGTTCCGCCGGGCTTCAGTTTTATGACGTGAGGATGAAGGGGAAATATTCCTTTCAGTATATAGAAGACGCCATTTTTGAAAACTGTATTTTTGATACCAAAGATGCGTTCTGGCACGCAAAAAACATCACCGTCCGCAACAGTGTGATAAAGGGCGAGTATCTGGGGTGGTACAGCGAGGATGTTACTTTTGAAAACTGCAGGATCACCGGTACCCAGCCGTTGTGCTACTGTAGGGGGCTGAAACTGAAGAACTGCGAAATGGAAGGCTGTGATCTGGCTTTTGAGCGCAGCATCGTAGAGGCGGATATTACCACGCCTGTGGTAAGTATTAAAAACCCGCTGTCCGGCAGCAGGATCACCGTGCCGGCAGCGGGTGAGATCATCCGGGATATTGAAGAGGGGACCGGAATCGTGCAGGTGAAAACGGGGAAATCACCTGTTTTTTGCCCCTGCGCATAATTAAGCGCGGCTCTGCCGGATTCCACTGCGGAAAATATTACCGTCGGTTTTTTACGCCTCATTTCTGTTTGGATATTACAAGAAAATTTTGTTTGACACAACCTCCGGCGGGTATACCGGCCCATGTCAGATTTTGTCAAAGGGCAGAGACTTTCCCTGCCTTTTCGAAAGAAAATAGGAAAGACGGG
>DSTMC04003__coassemble_7580_pt1 | contig 3623 bp, 5 predicted proteins | sample DSTMC04003__metabat2_high_PE_034 | metagenome-assembled genome bin DSTMC04003 | reverse complement strand
CCCCTGTTGATCACAAACATTTCTATTATAGCACTGTTTGCCGAAAAGAAAAGAGAATACTGTAACTGCACCGGCAGAAACTGTATTCTCCACTTCTTTGTCATTTTTCCAGCTCCTGGAATTTCATACAATTTAGTCATAACAGGCGCTAAATGCAGGTCTCATTTCTTCGATCTGTCTGCGTGTCAGCCTGTAATCTGCAGCAATCTTTTCCCAGTTTTCTCTTACGATCTTCAAAATATCTTCTGCATAATTCCTTGCATCATTTTCATGAATCCCAAATCTGACAGCAGTCTGTATAGCAAGATCAATACTGATGCCGTTATTCTCTTCGTCCACATTCAGGGAAAGTTCATCGCCATAAGGAACCGGATTCACATCGTATAGAGGCGACAGGCGCCATCCGTTCTCTGCAAGAACAAAAGCATGGTTACGCAAATGATCATCCGTGTTTGTAACAGCCATATTGAAAACAATTCGTCTCCAGAGCTCTAAAAGATCCTTCCTGGGCTGTGCGCCAGAGGATTTTATAAAAGCGGCAATATCCAGATAACTGGTTCCATCAGCCGCAGATGCCCCATCTGTTTTTCCCAGAAGAGTCATGGCAGAAGCAAAATGTACCCGCCTGTCCAGAACCCGGTCAAACCGTTTTACCAGATAAGTGCTTCCCAGAGAAGAAAATTTCTCCAACTTTGCCTCCGGAACATTTAATCCACAAAGGGCCGCCAGGTCATGCGCAGCCATTTCCCAGGCCCCTGTATCGTTTTCATCATTTTTAGACGGAAATTTTGCAATCCATAGCTGACCTTCCGTATCCGCCACCGTTGCCTTTGGTCTGGCGCCGCCAAGAGAAGAACCCGGCTTAATCAGCTGATTCAGCCACTTTTCAGGCAAACCGCTCTCATCACTTTCAAAGTTTCTGGATGCCTCCTCTAATGTCCGAAGCGTTGTCCAGGGCGGAGCCGCTGTTTCTCTGTCATCTGAAAGAAATGGTCCGTCAGGATCCAGTTTAAGCCGAATACCTCCCATTCTGGTCTCGTCATATACTCCAAGCAAATAGTCGCTGTCATACAATTTTGAAGGTTTCCGCCCCTCTTTCTCCGCCAGTATTCTTTCACGCTTATTCATAAGAACACGCCCCCAGCGGTCCGGAGATGCATCTGCAAATAAACCAAAGATATTCTTCCCGGATGGGTTCTTCCGCAATTATCCGTTTCCCCTGCTTCTCATATATCTTAATTTAGCCTCCAGCAACCGTTTGCCACAGCGACCATACATGGTCCTTTTTATCATTTTGAGTCTGCTATTCGTTCCTTCCACGAAGCCATTACTATACTCATATGCAACAGCATTCTCTATTGCTTCAATATCGCGTCTTAATCCGTCAGCAAAACTCTTTAGTGGCTTTAGAGCACTCTTACTATATTTCTCTACGAATAAATATAACAAAGGAACTTTTCGCTTCTTAAATATATTACGGAACTCCTTTATACAACAGTGCAGCTCCCAGATATTTGGATACTTTTCATAAATATATTTCTTATGGTCCTCTGTGAGCTCTGTATTCATCCATATATGTCGGAATACCCCTTCACGTGTGATGTAGTCTTTCTCTTTCCCTGTACTGCCTGTTTTATATTTTAAGCACTCTGTCATAGTTCGGACATATGGCTGTGGTTCAAAACATTTCTTTTCCTTCTGTTCTATTCTGCATAAATGTTCAAAAGCATTACTGATTGAGCCACAATAACCCTTTTCATATATCGCTTTTACTGTCTTACTTTTACTCCATCCGGAGTTTAAACACTGAATTATGAAATCATAAAAAGGATCCAGTTTACTTTGTCTGATTCCATACATACTCAATTCCTTTGGATCTCCCTCGCGATATTTAGCAATCGTATTTCGACCGATTCTCATCCGCCTTGCAATTTCACGATAACTACAACCTTCTTTTAAATACTTCTGTATCTGACAGATCATTTGATAACGTCTTTCTGAAAATCCTGGACAGTTATCCACATTGGATTCGATTTTTTTTACACGGTTGTTCCAAATCCGTAGATTTATTAGCATGTGGGATATTTATTGTTGCTGGCAGTTCATGATTTAAAGCTTTTTTGATTGCCTCCAGAAGATTTTGGTGCAGGTGAAATCTGTCTGCAACCTGCATTGCATCCGGCAATTCCTCCGCAATTACTTTTGCATATGCACTTGCCCTGTCGCGTGTAACAACCTTGATATTTTTGTTATGTTTAAGCCATTCCCTGAGTGTATCTCCATTTCTTCCATCTAATAATATAACCGGTTCGTGTGTCTTTCCGTCTACAATAATGGTTCCATAAGTATGTCGCTTTTTATATGCAAAATCATCTACGCCTATCACATCACCTGCTTTCGGGGCCGGAAAAGAATCATATCGTTTTAAAAGCAATCTGATTACTGTATCTCCGCTGACCTTAATCCCTAGTGTATGACAAATGCGGGCACACCCTTCACAACTGGTTTCCAATGCTAAGGTACATATGAAATCAGCACATCGTTCTGTCATACGGCTGTACGTATTCAGAAATCCACTAAAGGTTTCTGCAAATGAAGTGACTTCGCAGCCATCATTTATGCACTCATACTCATGGGAAGCAATTTCAAGCTGAACTCTTTTTCCAAGAATCGGTAAATCCTGCACCTTACGATGATACATTCCATGGTACTTATTTGTGGTGCAGTTGCATTTAGGGCAACTGCAGGTCTTGGATATTGATTTCATGCGTATTACAATTTTATCTTTTTGTTGCCCGATATCTACTATTTTCAAATCCTTTTCCGGATAAAATTTATTTAAACACAGCATACTGCCTGATTTCATCATCTAATAATCTCCTGTAAAAATACTACAATGATTATACTATATGCATGACAATGTTTAAAGGCAGAAAACGGATATTTGCGGAAGAACCCCCGGATGGATACTGTCTGCCCGAAAATGGCATAAGCTCCGGATCCAGCGTAAGCTGGAGACCTGTTTTTTTCAGCCATTCTTTGTCATACTCAAAAGAATAGGACTCACCGCCTTTGATAACATTTACATAAAGGCTTCCCATAAAGACCGGTTGCTCCGAACTGAAATCATCATAAACAAAGATAGTTTTCTGATTTGCCGCCATTATTCACTCCTCCTCGGTGCCCGTTTTCTTGTGATCAAATTCAGATCCTGAAGCTGTCTTCCCAGTTCATCATCTTTCGCGACAAGAAGAAAATCTTTATCAAGATTGTTTAAAGCATGCAAAACAGCTGCATAGATCCCCATAGCTACAGAGGGATCGCCCTTTTCGACTTTCCACAGAGTAGAACGGCTGATCCCGGCACGTTCTGCCACCAGTTCAGCTGACAGACTGCGTCTGAGTCTTGCAAGCTTGATCTGTTCACCCATGGTCTTTAGTATTTCTTCAGTTCCCGGAAGTATATTATATGCAGCTTTTTTCATTTTCATCCTCTCCTCATAATGTTTATTATTTTATACAATTTTTGCTATCTTGTCAATATTAGAAAACATTATAATAGAGATTCCTATAAAAAAGGACGCTTTCTGAAATCTTCTTTCAAAAAGCGTCCTGATATTCTGA
>DSTMC04003__coassemble_5962_pt1 | contig 4509 bp, 3 predicted proteins | sample DSTMC04003__metabat2_high_PE_034 | metagenome-assembled genome bin DSTMC04003 | reverse complement strand
GCAGTCTGTCCAAAACCTGTCTGGCTTTGCGGACAGCCTCTTCATCTGTTCTCCATATCTCATACTCACTAATGGAAGGAAGCCCCATATTCACGCCTTCTTTGCGGTAAACCATAGAGCTGTCCAGGGTTACCTTTCCGGACATGTGATACGCTGTCGCATGCGTCTTAGGATAAACCTCACTGATCACATCTGCGTTTACCCCGCTGCCTACCTGGATAACAATTCTTCCGGCGCTTTTTTCCACAAGATCCCGGAGAAGATCTGTACCGAGAGTGCAGACATTTTTCTGTCCGGACGTCAAAATTGTATCTATGCCAAGAGAAATCGCCTGTTCCATGGTTTGATAGGGATCTGCGCAGACATCGAAGGCTCTGTGAAGAGTTACGGACATATCCCCCGCTTCTTCCATAAGAACCTTCATCTGCTCCATGTTCAGGGTACCGTCCGGATTCAGATTTCCGATCACGACTCCCTCCGCTCCCAGACGGCGGTATTCCCTGACAGCTTCTTTTATCAGAATAAATTCCTCGTCCGTATAGCAGAAATCTCCGAATCTCGGACGAATGAGGGCATGAATCCGAATATTAGAAAGTCTTCGTATTTCTTTAAAAAGCCAGGGATTCGGCGTCGTTCCCCCTATAACAAGGCTTCCGCATAATTCCAGACGGGTAGCTCCTCCTCTCACCGCAGCCATGGCGGATTCCACGGAATCCACGCAGGCTTCTAATATAAAGTTATCCATCTCTTTTCCTTCTCCTTCTTTTTATGAACATACTCTCATTTTTCGCACAGGAACTGATAGATGGAAGATACTCCTGCTCCTGTAGCTCCGGCGGACTGGAAAGCAAAGATCGGTTCGTTCACCCACGCTGTACCGGCAATATCCAGATGAATCCACGGCTTCTTTTCAGCAAATTCGCGGATAAAAAGTCCGGCCGTAACAGTTCCGCATCCGCCGCTGCTCATATTGCGGACATCTGCAATTTTGCTTTCGATCATCTTTTCATGTTCCTCATAAAAAGGAATCCTCCAGTATCTCTCCCCGGCGCAGGTGTATCCCTGGCGGAAACGGCGGAACAGTTCATCGCTGTCGCTGACCACCCCTGCCACAGTAAAGCCGAACATATTGACTACAGCCCCTGTCAGGGTAGCAATGTCCAGAACCTCTGCCGCCTTTTCTTCACGAACTGCATAAGAAACCGCATCAGCCAGAATCAGTCTTCCCTCTGCGTCTGTATTCGCGATTTCAATTGTCTTCCCGGAATAGGATCCGATTACATCCCCGGGGAGAAGACTTCCGTCAGAAATACGGTTTTCACACATGGGAATCACTGCAACAGCGTTTACTTTTACATGATTTTCTGCAAGGGCATAGAGAGCTCCGGCAACAGCTGCGCCGCCTGCCATATCTCCTTTTATGCCAAGCATAGAATCCGCCGGCTTTAAGCAGTACCCGCCGGTATCACAGGTAACTCCTTTTCCTACAAGGGCTGTGATTTTTTCGCTCTGGGGATTTCCCCTGTATCTCAAAACAGTAAGGCATGGAGGATACTCGCTGCTGTCTCCCACGCCGAGAAGAGCTTCAAATCCTTTTTCTTTCAGCTTTTCTCGGTCTAAGACTTCCGCCTCGATCTCCGTATTTTTTACAAATTCCAGTATATTTTCTGCAAAATCAGCCGGGCGCAGGTAGTTTCCCGGAAGATTCACCATATCCCTGGCAAACCAGATTCCTCTGGAAACAATCAGCGCTTCCTCAAAAATTTTTTTCTCTTCCTGCTGATTTTTTTCCGGAATTCCGCATATTTCAATCTGGCATTCCGTTCTTTCGGCGCCTTTAAACTGCTTTTGCCGATAAGTCCCAAGCACCGCTCCCTCTGTGATATGCCTTAAAGCTGTAATCCCGTATTCTTCCAGAACAGAGGATATATCCAGAGAAAACTCATATATTTTTACATCAAGAAACGCTTTTACAGCAGCTGCTCCCAGCTCTTTCAGATGTATTTTTTCTCTGCCCGGCTTTCCGGTTCCCACAAGAAGGATCATTTTATCCTCCTCCGGCAGAAACGCCGTCTGAAGATACTCTCCTTTAAAAATCCGCATTACAGCACCGGAAAGTTTTTCCAGTTCCGGGGCTGTTTCTCCAATAAATTTTACCTCCGCTTTTTTACTGCAGCAATTTACCAAGTTTATCATTTCGTGCCTCCATCTTACCACAGCCCCTTCAGATCAGCTTTACTCCGGATGCCTCCAGAGTGCTGACTATGGTACTGTCCGGATATTCATCCGTTATGATTCCGCTGATATCGTCAAAATGAGCAAATTTATAGGAATCATTAAAATAGAATTTTTCTTTTTCCATTACGACATACTTATGTCTGCTGCTCTGTACAACTGATTTCTTTGTAAGACCATCCTCAACGCCCAGTGTCGTTACGGAAAGGTCTACCATATCCACCCCGCAGCTTCCAAGAAAAGCTCTGTCAAAGCTGTACTGCTTAATTACTTCAATTGTGGCAGCTCCCATAAATCCGTTTACCGTCTGATACATAATTCCTCCGGTTCCGATCACGGAAATCATTGGGTTTTTTACCAGAATCTGAAGAATATCAATCATATTGCTGACCACCACAACTCTGATTCTTGACTCTGCCAGCAGCTTTGCAAGTTCAATATTGGTAGTGGAAATATCCAGAAAAATCGTCTCGTTGCTTTTGATCAGACCAAGCGCTTTTTCAGCGATAATTTTCTTTTTATCCAGGTGATAATTTCTTCTGTCAATTACGTCTCTCTGGAGAGGATAGTCCTGAGAAAGGATAGCTCCTCCGTATGTACGCTTCAGTCTTCCGGCGTTTTCCAGAGCTTTCAGGTCTTTTCGGATGCAGTCCTCAGAAACCTGAAATTTTTCACTGAGTTCCTTTACCTTTACTTTTCCCTTTTCCTGCAGACACTGTTCAATAGCAACATGTCTTTCTTCTGTAAACATAGGTACCTCCTTTGTATGTTCAGAGGACATTTCTATTCTTCTGCGAGAATCACCTCAAGCACTGTATCTGTCTGATCAGGCAGAACCGGGTCGGGACCAAGATCAGCAAAAACAATATCCGGATAGTCACTGTGAACCCAGCTGGTGGAAACAGGGACTTCCGCTCCGGTAGCCAGATAGCGGATTCCTTTTACACGATCCTTCGGAACTCCAAGAAGAGGAACCGGACCAATGGTATTTTCAAAAAGATGGAAATAAAGATGATTTCCATCTCCGGTCACACGCCCGTAATCCGGTTTCGGCATCTTTGTTTTTCCGCAGCCATAGATACTTCTGCTGTTTTTCTTCATCCATGTCCCGATTTCTTTCAGGATGTTCATAGATTCCTCCGGAATATTGCCTTTCGCGTCCGGACCTACATTCAGAATCATATTTCCGCCCTTGGAAACACATTCCACCAGCTTCTTGATCAGCATGGAAGCCGGCTTGAAGAAATGATCCGTCACACAATATCCCCAGTGGTTATTCATAGTAACACAGGATTCCCATGCAATATCATTTCCCTCCGCGTCCTTTATACCGGCAGGAGGAATCATTTTCTCAGGTGTCACAAAATCCCCGTGATAAGGAGTGGGACGGCACTCTGCCAGAGAACCAAATCCTTCTCCGCTGCACTCCAGACGATTGTCAATAATCACATCCGGCTGAAGTGAACGGACCATATTCATCAGTTCCGTTGCCTTCCATTTTTCTCCGCGCATATCGTCATAGGAAAAATCAAACCACAGAAGATCAATTTTTCCGTAATTGGTACATATCTCACGAATCTGATTATGCATATATGTAAGATAATTATCAAAATTACGGCCATCATTTTTATATGCCGGATTATTTCTCATTGGATGATGTCTGTCTCCATAATGAGGATAATCGTCATGATACCAGTCAAGGAGAGTAAAATACAGGCCTACCTTTAATCCTTCCTCCTGTACTGCCTCCACAAAATCTTTTACAATGTCACGCCCTAATTTTGTATTTGTAGATTTGAACTCTGTATACTGACTGTCAAAAAGGCAGAATCCATCATGATGCTTTGCTGTCAGAACCACATATTTCATACCGGCTTCTTTTGCTGCACGGGCCCAGGCCTTCGGATCATAGTCACATGGATCAAACTCCTCAAAATATTTCATATAGTCTTCTTTTGTGATTTCTTCTGTACTTCTCAGCCATTCTTCTCTGGCAGCAATGGAGTAAAGCCCCCAGTGGATAAACATACCGAATCTGGCATCAAGATACCATTCCATTCTCCTGTTGTAGGCCTCTCTGTTAAACGTATACATGATTTTCCTCCTGTTTATGCAGTTCTGATATCAATTCTTTATCAGGCTTATATGGCCAGTCACCCGCTTATCAATCTGTAATGGGTTCTGGCCTTATAATCCTTATATTTTATATAGTTGTCTCGCTGAGATCCGGATAATGACATTTCACTACATGTCCCGGTGCAACCTCTACCGGCT
>DSTMC04003__coassemble_5820_pt1 | contig 4615 bp, 3 predicted proteins | sample DSTMC04003__metabat2_high_PE_034 | metagenome-assembled genome bin DSTMC04003 | reverse complement strand
CAGAGCGACCTGGCGGGTCTTGTGAATGTAAGAAGAGAGACCATTGGAAATCTGGAAAACGGCAAGTATAATCCGTCGTTAAAACTGGCCATGGACATTGCTCGGATTTTCGAGACAACGGTAGAAGAACTGTTTACTTTTACAGATGATGAATGAAGGAAGCGGGTAAAAAAGGGAATAGGATGAAGAAAAGCCAGACGGGTCTGCCGTCCGGCTTTTCTGTAAGGATGGAGCATATGGGATTCGAACCCACGGCCTCCACAATGCGAATGTGGCGCGCTCCCAACTGCGCTAATGCCCCAGGATATGGAAGCAAGGAGGCTCGAACTCCTGACCTCTCGCGTGTGAGGCGAACGCTCATCCCAGCTGAGCTATGCTTCCATACCCATTATTATAGTACTTTATTTCAGGAAATCAATACACAATTTCCGCAATATGGCAGATTCTCATATTTTTTATACCCTTGTGATCAGATAGGTCCTGTCTTTTTCAGTGGAAAAAGAGATCAGGTCTTTGTTTTCCGCACGAACGTCTACGGGATTTCCGTCGGAATCTGTCACTCTGAAAAGAGATAAATCCGGATATTCCCCGACGAACTTTCCGCCCAGACGGGAGGTGACGGTAAAGGTATCCGCGGTTCCGTCTGTCCATTCCATATCGATCACGAAATTTCCCCGTGCCAGAAGTCCTTTTACAAAGCCGCTGTTCCACTCTTCGGGAAGTGCGGGAAGAAAATGCACAAAACCGGAATGGCTCTGGAGCAGCATTTCACTGACGCCCGCTGTGTAGCCGAAGTTTCCGTCGATCTGAAAAATGGGAAATTCCTTGTAGTTGTGTCCCGCGCCGTGGGAAGAAAATAGATTCTTCAGGAATCCGGAGTTTCCGCCGCCCACCGCGGACTGTACAAGGTGGAAAGCTTCTTCCGCCTGTCCTGTGCGGGCCCAGAGGTTCAATTTGTGCGCTTTGGACCAGCCGGTGGCGTCCAGGCCGCGTTCCTTCAGGGAAACAATCGCGGCTTTCATAAGTTCCGTGTTGTTTTTGTCAATGATATGGCAGGGATACAGGGCCATCAGGTGGGACATATGGCGGTGAGGCGGCTGTACGCCGTCGGTTTCCGCTCCCAGGCTCTGACGCCACTGAGGAATATCGATCTCCGGGAGATCGCCGCCCCTGGCTTTTCCAATATGGGTTTCTTCAAACCATTCTTTTATCTGCCCGTCGTCTCCCGTAAGGACGGGATGCAGCAGTGACTGCTTTTCTCTCCACTGCTCTCGCAGGTCGGCGTCCACGCCCAGGATTTCTGCCGCCCTGATCGTGTTTTCAAAATGCTGCCAGATAAACTGCTGGTCGCAGGAAGCGCCGTTCACAACAGGGCCGTTTTCCGGAGAGTAGGAGGGCGCGGAGACATATCTCTGCTGGTATTCGCTCCAGTACAGCGCTTTGTTCCAGAAATTCGCCACCTCTTTCATGGAGGGGTAAAGTTCCCTGAGAAAATCCATGTCTCCGGTATGGAGATAATACTCATAGGAATTCAGAAGAGCCCAGGCGGATCCGGTGGGATTCCATCCTGCGGCGTTGTTCTGCTGCCCCATGGCTGTGTACATAAAAGGCGTGCTGAAACAGCCCACAAGCCAGCCGTTTTCCTCTCCTTGTCCGCTGGCTATGCCGAACGAAGCCGCTGCAGAAAGCCGCCCGGCCTGGCGGAGAACTTTCAGGTATTCATTGTAGGGCGCCATACACTCGCACAGGTTTGCGGTCATGGTAGGCCAGTAGTTCATCTGTATATTGATGTTAAAATGATAGTCTCCGAACCATTTGAATTCCCCTTCGCCCCAGACACCCTGAAGATTCGTGGGAAGACTTCCCGGGCGGGAGCCCGCTATGGTCAGATAGCGGCCGAACTGGTAGCAGATGATCTCAAGAGCCCGCTGTTCCGCGTCGGAAGGGGGCTGCCCGCCGTTTTTTTCAATCATGTTGCGGTATTTCTGGATGAGCTGGTCTGTGGGGATCTGCGGGATCTCCTCCCGGAATCCCAGTTCCGTCCGTGAAAAAAGGCGGGAGTGGTCTTCGGTATGTTCTTTTTTCAGCGCCTCATAACCATCCGCCGCGATTCTTCCGGCGGCTTTTTCGACGCGCTCCGTCACCGCTTCGTGGGGATCTTCTCCGCGGAAAGAGGGAAGTTCCATCTTATAATCTGTGCCGCAGGAGAGGATCACTGTCGCGGCGTCGGCGCCGGAAACCGAAACAGAAGTTCCGTCTGTGTACAGTTCTCCGCCTTCGGGAAGAACTTTGAGGACGGCTTCTGTTTTCAGGCTGTTTCCGGGAAGGATATTTCTCAGTGTGATCGAGCCGTTCTCTCTGGCGCTTAAATCCGGAGTTCCGCTCATGCAGCTTTCCAGTTCCGCCCGGAAGCTGATTTTTCCTTTCCTGTCGGCGGTCAGCCGGACAACCAGAACATTGGCCGGGTGGCTGGTAAAATACTCCCGCCGGTAATGCACTCCCTCAAAGTCGTAGGAGACAGAGGCGACTGCAGTGCGCAGATCCAGAGCCCTCTCGTAGTTTTCGACTCTGTTTTCGTCAACAGTCCCGTCGCAAAGATACAGATTGAGATAATCTTCCGGAGCGTCAAAACCTTTCAGGCTTCCCATCAGCCTGTTGAGCCAGTCCATAGCTTCGCCGCGGGTGTCCGTGCCGCAGGCCTGGTAGGAATCCTCCGCGAAACCGAAGACATACTGTGATTTGTCGTCAAGTTTTTCCCGGATTGCGTTAAGGTCGCCGCGGATCTTGTCCAGCGCCGATTCCGTGTCCACAGGGTTTTCTATTCCGTAGTTATATTCCAGGCCCTCCCCGGGACCGCCGTTCCAGACTGTTTTTTCGTTAATGTGTACTTTGTCTTTTCCGGTTCCGCCGAAAACCAGACACCCCATGTATCCGTTTCCGATGGCCAGGGCTTCTGTCTGCCAGTCTTCCGCCGGCCGGGTGTACCAGATTTTTAAAAGATTATCGTTTGTTTTGTTCGTCATGCCTTATCCTCCGGATGATATTTCTGTGTGATCTGTATCAGACAGGAGGCGCCGCTTTTTTCGCCGCGTCTATGCCATCCATCTTAGCATATTTGACGCAAGGTTCCTACCAGTTTTTTTATGAAATGAAAAAAGATTTTCGCCTTTGCGTGGGAAACGTGAAATCAGGCGCTTTTTTGGATAAAAAGTCGAAAAACAGTTGCTGAACAGACGGGATTTCGGCTATAATGACCATAGAAGTACAGCGGGCGGACTTCCGTTCCGTATTCAGTAAATGACGTTAATTATAATTTTAAAGAAAAGGAGAAAAAGCGATGGATAACAACAAACGTCCGGAAGACATGGAACGCATCACTACAGCGGAACTGGCAGAAGCTTTTATTGCGGAACAGGTAAAAGAGATCCGGGAGCAGGTGGGAGACAAAAAGGTTCTTCTCGCTCTTTCCGGGGGCGTGGATTCTTCTGTCGTAGCCGCGTTGCTGATCAAAGCCGTTGGCAAACAGCTTGTATGTGTTCATGTAAACCATGGCCTTCTCCGCAAAGGCGAGCCGGAGCAGGTGGTAGAGGTATTCCGCAATCAGATGGACGCCAATCTTGTCTATGTAGACGCGATCGACCGTTTCCTGGACAAGCTGGAAGGCGTGGAGGAGCCGGAGAAGAAACGTAAGATCATCGGCGCCGAATTTATCCGTGTGTTTGAGGAAGAGGCAAGGAAACTGGAAGGAATTGAATTCCTGGCGCAGGGAACGATCTATCCTGACATTCTGGAGAGCGACGGCGTGAAGGCGCACCACAATGTGGGCGGCCTTCCGGAAGACCTTAAGTTCAGTCTTGTGGAGCCGCTGAGACTGCTGTTCAAAGACGAGGTCCGCGTCGTGGGTACGGCGCTCGGCCTGCCGGACAGCATGGTTTACCGTCAGCCTTTCCCGGGTCCCGGACTGGGCGTAAGATGTCTGGGCGCCATTACCAGGGACCGTCTGGAGGCAGTGCGCGAATCTGACGCCATTCTCCGGGAAGAGTTCGCGAAGAACGGGCTGGAAGGAAAGGTATGGCAGTATTTCACAGTGATTCCTGATTTCAAGTCTGTGGGAGTGAAGGACGGGAAGCGATCTTTTGAATGGCCGGTGATCCTCCGTGCGGTAAATACGAGAGACGCCATGACGGCCACGGTGGAGGACGTGCCTTTCGCCCTTTTGCAGCACATCACCGACCGCATCACGAAAGAGGTGCCGGGAGTGAACCGTGTGTGCTTCGACCTGACGCCAAAGCCTACCGGAACGATAGAGTGGGAATGATAAAAGACAGTTTGCATGGTGAAAGAATCCATACTACAAAGCCCTTGGCTATGGGAAATAACTCATAGCTAAGGGCTTTTTGTCGTTCTTATTCATCTTTTTTGGGCTTGTCCTGAAACGCCTCCACCATCGTATCGCTTAACTCCTGCGAAGGGACTTTCGCCCAAAGCTGCGTGGTATCGTATTTCGGATAGTAGTAACGCCAGCGGTCATAATCGTCCTTGCTGATTTCACGGGCAGAGAGATTATAATCTCCCTTGCCTGTCCTTACCCGCCGAAAAAGAAAACAAGCCTATT
>DSTMC04003__coassemble_5451_pt1 | contig 4882 bp, 3 predicted proteins | sample DSTMC04003__metabat2_high_PE_034 | metagenome-assembled genome bin DSTMC04003 | reverse complement strand
TTTTAGATGATCTAGTCCATTTTCTATGAAACTTGTCATTCAATCTTTCACCAATTTCAAGACTTCTTATCTTTTCATTTTCACTTATAAGCTGTTTAACAAAACAAATCGTATCACTTTTATTAATAGTTTCAAAGATTTCATTTAAATCTTTTAAGATAACTAATTTATCATCTATTCGTTTTATGCCGAGAGTAGTAGTTAAAACCTCTATATCCTTTACTTTTCAAACTTGAGAAGCTAGTCTCCCCATTTTTAATTTTGTTCCAAACTTCTAGCATCTTATCAGGCGATGTTTGCCCCCAAAACAGTCCTGTTGTTGTTGCGCCATACCTGCTTCTTCGCCTTTCATTATCAAACTTTATCTTAGACATTTCAGGAACTGTCAAAAAATAGTCTCCTTCTTTTTCTTCAATGAGATTTAATCGGATAAACCAGTTAAATATTTTTCCAGAATATGTATTTTTAGTTTTATCATTCAATAATTTTTCACTATAATTTTTAATAAACAGCTCTTTAAAATCATAATATGTAAATCTACTTTTTAATTCTTTTTGACTGGTAATATACATGACATGACGTTTAAAAAAATCCCACAATAATTCTACACTTCTCTCAAAATTTTCTACGATTAAATATATTTTCTCATTTTCTCTTTTTGCCAAGCCAAACATAACCATATCAATCATAACATTATCTATTGTAGAATTCGTCAATCCCACTTTACTTCCCAACTCCTGATTTGATAAAACATTACCATTTTCCAGAAGGACCATAATCACTTTACTAATAGTTGAAAATATATATTGCGGAATATAATCTAATGTAATGTTAGGTGTAGCACCATTTATAATATAATCTCTAAATATATCCCAATATAGAGTCAGTTTAGATCCTCGATGGATAACAATTCTCTTATTAATTAATAGCTGCAATACATTATTTCCATATAAATCTAAAATACGATTATAATCTGCCGGCGTATCTCTTGCGATATCTTTTAAACATCCATGCTCTTCCCCTGTTAATTCTGCTATATCCTTGTCAAACAGTTCTTTTATTTCCAATTTTCTTCCTATAACATTTGCCTGTGAACTTCCCTCTTTCAATAAATCAAAAACATGAATGCACAATTTTTTTAATAGCCACGGATATCCCTGACATTGATTGATTAAATAATTTCTCAAAACGGGATTTATTGTATCTCCTAATTGTTTACCAAAAATATTAATTGCACTTCTTATTTCGCTAACACTAAACGGCGTTATAATAAATTCTTTTCTTCTGTCTTTTAAGTCTGTCCACATAGAATATGCTGGATGATCTAAGGGTACAAATGAATCTGTTTTCCACGCAAATCCTAAAATAAAATTCTGCTTTTCAGCATCTACTATGTTACTTAGATTTCTAATATTATAAAACAGCCCCCATAATTCCTTTTTTGAAAAAAGTTCTTCAAACTGATCGAATATCAAAACAATACATTTCTTTTCTCTTTTCAAGACATTTAGCGCATTTATAAAATAATCATCTTGAAAGATTTGATCCGCTGATGTCATTTCAAAATTAGAATGATCAATTTTCAAAAATCCTCTTTCTTGTGCATTTACAAGACAGGCTCTTAAAGCAAATTCGGCATATCTTTGAGATAAAGCAGTTCTCACATCTACTGAATATATAAAATACTTTTTCTTTCTTTTTGCACTGTTTGCTACCGAAGTTAATTTTGAAATTAATGAACTTTTCCCCATTCCAGAAGGAGCCTTAATTGCAAACAAACGAGTATCCGTCCTATTTTCAATTACACTATCAAAGAAACCAAGAATCTCATTAATATTTTTCTTTCGTCCAACAAAATCTTCGGGGCGCGCTGGGCGATAATCATTCCATGAATCCCCTGTGATAACAGGAACCACACTATTATATTCTTCAATTAATTCTAGTGCTACTTCCTTATTTTGCTGTTCATCAATCTGCCACTCATAACTACTATACTTATTCTTTCTATTTTTTAATTCCTCTATAATTTCTCTATCTCTAATTTGATTTCCTGTATTTGCATCAAATGCAATTACCGATGTAGCAAGTCCTGTATTTATAGCCACAATTGGAATAATCCAGTATTGTCCTATATCCGTTATAAGTAATAATGCCGTTTCACCTTGCTCATATCCTGCTTCTAAAGTATCATTTATAGATGGACACTGCTTTACTAACCTAGTGTCTAACAGAAGTTCAATTATTCTGTCGGAGGTATAAAATGACAGCATATGTCTATTATCCTCATTAGCATTTTCCCATTCGTCTAAAATACCCTTTGCATCTTTTGATAATGGTCCAGTCGTAATAAGCCATCCTGCATCCGCCTTTCTCATAACAACATTCCCTAATAATTTTGTAATCACATCAGCGGGAATAGGATTCTCCCACGCTTTACATTCCACTAAAATTGTTGAATTATTAATCTTATGCCGAGCCAAAACATCTATTTCCACACCAGTAACTCGCACCGTATTCATTATTCTATATTGTTGTACACCAAGAATTTCTGCTGTTATTTTTTCTAACAATCCCCCTTTAAGAGTAGTGGAATCAGTTTCTTTTGTACCTACTTCTATTTCATATTTCATGGTATTTTTCCCTTCTTATCATTTTTTACTTTTTGTTTTTTATAAACTTTTTAAAATAGCTTAAATTCTTATTATAATTTTTTGCAAAAAGTCACAAAATCATTTTGTCCGCCTAGTATCATCCAGTCCGTTTAGTGTCGTTCTGTCCACGAAATTTGGACGAAACAGCACGAAAGGACATCAGATATACCACTTTTTCCGGCTCCGGCACACTAGGAGACGAAATACTCTACGGCGTTGTTCGGGAAAAATTCCTTGAACTCACCATAGAGCTGTGCCGCCAGAGTCTTATTGTGGGCAAGCACCAGCGTCGGCTTATTTAACTGCTGGATAACGTTGGCCATGGTGAAGGTTTTGCCGGAACCGGTGACTCCCAGAAGAGTTTCGAACTGGTTTCCTTCCTGAAATCCCTTTACCAGCCAGGCGATGGCTTTCGGCTGGTCGCCGGTGGGTTTGTATTCTGATACTAATTCGAAATGATCCATAGTATATTCTTTCCATAATATTATTAGATCGAGAACGGATGTTCTTTTCCTATCTTATCCTATATTATATATGCTGTCAATCAGACACAGTTTTTTCAAAAAAATTTTACGATTAATGTTGACAAATGTTTACAACGGTGCTATCTTAACAATGTAGATGTTAGCACTCTTAATTGTTGAGTGCTAACAAATCAGACGGAAAGGAGCTGAGAAGATGGACGAAGGCCTGAACGAGCGCAAACGTAAAATACTGAAAGCGATCATCAAGACATACATGGAGACAGGCGAACCGGTTGGTTCCCGGACGATTTCCAAGTATGCGGACCTGAATGTCAGCTCAGCGACCATCCGGAATGAAATGTCAGACCTGACAGACATGGGCTATATCATTCAGCCTCATACGTCCGCAGGCAGGATCCCCTCCGACAAGGGATACCGCTTATATGTGGATGAGCTGATGCAGGAAAAGGAAGCGGAGATCGAAGAGATCCGTAATCTGATGATCGAGAAGACAGACAAGATGGAGAAAGTGCTGAAGAATGTGGCGCGTGTCCTGGCTTCGAACACCAATTACGCGGCTATGATCTCGGTGCCCCAGTACAGCGGAAGCCGGCTGAAATTCATACAGCTTTCCAGAGTCAACGAGCTGCAGCTTGTGGCGGTGGTGGTCTGTGAGGGCAATGTTATCCGGAACCAGATCATTGATCTTGACGAGGAGATGGATGACGAGACGATCCTGAAACTGAATCTTCTTCTGAATACCAACCTGAACGGACTTCCCATTCAGGATATCAATCTGGGAATGATCGCCAGGCTTAAAGAACAGGCCGGGATCCACAGCGGACTGGTAGCCCGTGTGCTGGACGCGGTGGCGGCCACCATACAGGTTGACGAGGATGATCTGGAGATCTACACTTCAGGAGCCACGAACTTTTTTAAATATCCGGAACTCTCCGATAAGACGAAGGCCACGGAACTGATCTCCGCATTTGAGGAGAAGCAGCAGCTGGCCGATTTCGTGAAGGAGCGGATGGCGGATACGGACAACACAGGAGTCCAGGTATATATCGGGGATGAACTTCCCATTGATACCATGAAGGACTGCAGCGTTGTGACCGCTACTTATGAACTGGGCGAGGGAATGCACGGAACCATAGGTATCGTGGGACCCAAGCGGATGGATTATGAGAACGTGGTGGACAGTCTGAAAACACTGAAAGTGGAACTTGACCAGGTATTCGGCAAAAAGAAGAACGGCCAGAACGAAAACAGCCAGTAGGTAGATATAGAAAGGTGGAAGAGAGCACGTGTCAGAAGAAAACAAGAACACATCTGAAGTGCAGGAGGAACCGGGAAAAGATGTTTCCGGGAATGACGCTGTGAAGGAAGAAGGCGCGGACACTGCCGGGAATACTTCCGCAAAGGCGGAGGAAACGGCGGAGCAGGAAACGACCGGCGAAGAGCAGCAGAGCTCTCCTGAGGAAGATGGGAAGGCAGAAGGCAAGACGAAAACCTCTTTCTTCGGTAAGAAGAAAAAGGACAACAAACTGGAACAGCAGATTGAAGAACTTACAGACCGGCTGAAACGCAGCATGGCTGAATTTGATAACTACCGTAAGCGTACGGAAAAAGAAAAATCCAGCATGTATGTGATCGGAGCCAGAGAGATCATTGAGAAGATCCTTCCCGTTGTGGATAACTTCGAACGGGGGCTGGCGCAGGCGCCGGAAGGCGATGCGTTCGCGGAAGGGATGCAGATGATCTACA
>DSTMC04003__coassemble_5145_pt1 | contig 5148 bp, 5 predicted proteins | sample DSTMC04003__metabat2_high_PE_034 | metagenome-assembled genome bin DSTMC04003 | reverse complement strand
AACCAGTTCCCACACTTTCTGAAGTTCGCCGGGGATCAGCGCTTTTATATTTGAACTCGCCATTTTGCTTTCTCCTTAAATCAGTCGTATTTCTCAATATGCACGGTGGCAATCGCTGACTGATTCGGCTCTCCGGTAATAAGGTCTTGCGGCGCAGGCACAAGCAACATAAATCCGTCCTTGCCATATCTTAATTCATACCCTTGTGCATACGCTTCTTCTACGGAGATGTGCTGAACCTGTTCGATTACCATAGCCGTGATACCCGCACCACATAAATCCTGTATTTCTTTCAAGGTACATTCTATCGTGAGAAACGCTTCGTTAATCGCGGGTGCGTGAATGGTTTTTGCGTTGGAAACAGTAAAGCCTCCTACCGCAAATTCGTCATCGTCCCACTCATTCTGATGGATGGTATTTACCAGCTTGTCGTAGCAGCTTACTGGAAGAAAGTTAATGCAAAAACATTTTTCTCTCTGAATATTGGCATAGGTATGGGTATGCTGATATAAATTTCCCATCACGGCAAAAAAGGCAGTCTTATCTCCGTGAAAACAGCTCCACGAATGAAAGCACACATTTGGTTTTCCGTTCTCTTTCCAGGTAGTAATTGCAAACAAAACAGTCGGTATTCCTGCCGTTACTTCAAAATGGGAAAACAAATCACAATCTAACTTTATTATATATTATTTTTCAGTCCTGCCAACATTTTTCTTTTTATTCCATAAATGCTGTTTGTCTAAAAAGAGCCGGTCTCTCGACCGGCCCCTAAAAAAATATTCAGATTGTTGCTTCTTCACCCAGAAAATCCTTTACACGTTCAAGGCTTATTTTAAGTGTCTCTGCTATCTCGCTCTGTTTGTAGCCTTGTATATACAGACGAAATATATTTCTGTCTGTTTCTATTCCTCGTTCCTCGCCTAATTTTATTCCCTTTTCCCGGCTTTCTGCCACCATCATATCTATCGCTTTGCACATATTGTAATCCTCCTGCCCTACGTCTTTTTTCAGTTCCTTCAATTCTCCTGTCTTTGACATGGATGCGATCATATCGTATGCGTCCTCTGTCAGGCTGGAGAACTCTTTTGTATTTTCTTCGATAAATTCTGTAAGTTCTTCAGGTTCTGACGCGCGCTGCAAAAATCCGAATACCAGCTTGAGGTCCGTGCGGAAACGTTCCGCGTGGGGATATCTCCGTACGTCGATCAGGTGTACCGGATAATCCGCGATCTTCTCCCTCACTTCTTCCGGAAGGGTACTGAGATCCATCATCTCTTTCAGGCCAAGCGGCCCGTCCCACTCCTGCTCGCCGAAATACAGTACTACGCTGAGTACCGGGATCAAATGGTCTTCTCTTCCGAAACCGGAGATGTATTCTGCGCCGCTCAGGTCTTTCTTCCTCTTATGTTCCCGGCGGATCCCGCTCCACTGCTTATCATAGAGCGCCGCGTCTCCGTTCAGCACTTTCAGGGGCATGGCATAGTGGATATCGCTCTGCTCCTCGATGGCAAAGAGCATCACCTGTATGCCGAACCGGACTTTCCGCACCAGATCTTTGGCAACAACCCGTACATTAACGATATTGTCTTCCTCTTTCAGTGTGCTCGCCGCCGTGCTGTCCAGCTCCATGATGTCTGACGCCGCCACGGCACTGCCGCCTTCAAACAGTTCGTTGTTCAGGAGATCGGCGATCCTGTCCGCCGCTCCCAGGTAGATTTTGGACACTACATCCTTTTTACCCATAGTTCCTCCTTTCTTCCGGGAGGAACACTTCTCTTCTGTGACCCTCCCTGCTTTGTTAAATGTTTCGTTGATAGTGGATTTTAAAAGCATAGAGTTTCACAGATTTGAAATAAAAAGATATGTTCTCAGATATGTAGAAAATCGTGTATGCTTTGAAATGATAGTAGCACGTAATGTTCTTTTTGTCAATGAATAATAGAAAGTTACCATTGGATTGGGCGCTTTCATATAATCGTGCATGTCGTAATTCTCCGAAAAAACAATCCAAAAATCTCCTTATATCCACCATTCCGGCGTTAGTTCACTGAGGGTTACAATCTTATGACTGTCATAATCCAGCATAATCTCAATATTTCCATATGTACCCGGCATTAACTGCGTCATAAACTCCCTGCAGGCTCCGCATGGAGGAATAGCTTTTCCGTTGCAGTCCACAGCCATCACACGCTGTATTTCATTCTCGCCATTTGTAATCATACTGAAAATTGCATTCCGCTCGGCACACACTCCCAATGAGCAAGCAGTATCTACGCATACGCCTACATAAATATTGCCCATAGCAGACTCGACCGCAGCAGCAACACCGCCCACTTCAATCAGTGAAGAAATCTTTCTTTTATTTTGAACTTTGCGAGCAGCAATATACATTTTGTCCCATGTTCCATCAAATTGAGCAAAAGCAACTTTCTCTATTTCTCGCACAAAATCTTCTTTTCCATCGCAATAGCCATCAATATCATATGGGTACTTCTGCGCAAGTGTTTTTTTAATTGCAGCATATTCCTCTCGTTCTTTTTCGTGAATACGCATATAATTACGGAACGCAAGGTGCCGCCCTATATTATTCCAATCCTCAGCTTGGAAGATATGAATTTGATGGGTTCGTTCATCTCCGCCTTTGCGAAGATAGCGTCTGTCTGCAATTCCAAACTCGCCAAGATACTCATAGCCAGTTTTAATAAACTCATCTGCAGTATCATCTACTTTTGTAAGACTTTTTACTGCCACCATAATATCAATAATAGGTTTTGCAGCTAATCCCGGCACAGATGTGCTTCCGATATGATAGATTGCAATGCAGTTATCTGCAAGAATTCCCTTAATCAATAAAGATTCTTCTTCATATTTTTTTTGCCACAGTGGATCATAGTCCGTCACAGTAATATGTTGACTCATACTTCACCTCGATAACTTCCAATTTGCCACCATACGACTTAGGATTTATTGTACTCCTGTCAAAATAAAATTCATTAACTGCTCTACATCATCGAAATCATCATAATCCCCGTTTATACCCTCTCGATGATACACAACACCTTTTTTCTCATTTCTCTCTAAACAATCCAGAAGCTTTTCTTCTCCATACTTTTTGACAAACAGGTTAAATGTATATGGTTTAATTTTGCTCAATAATCCTTTTCTGCACTCTTCTTCACACTCATAGCAATGTGTCAGCCCTTTTTCAATCGAACATTTTTTATTCTCACAAGAATCATTATCCGGACAGCCATTTGAGCCACAGCCATTGCAACCTGGATTCTCTGTACATAAACAGCATGCAAGGCCACATCTGGCAATTCCTAATTCCCGTTTCATAAAACCCCTCCTCAACTTCAGATTTACCTGGCAGCCTTGTTTATCCATTCATCAAGAAATTTCATTTGTTCTTCCGTACGAAACCAGTGTTACCCGTTTCTCATCACAGTAAGTGTTACATTAATTATATATTATTTTTCAGTCCTGCCAACATTTTTCTTTCTATTCCTTAAATGCTTTTTGTCTAAAAAGAGCCGGTCACTTGACCGGCCCCTAAAAAAATATTCAGATTGTCGCTTCTTCACCCAGAAAATCCTTTACACGTTCAAGGCTTATTTTCAATTTATCCGCTATCTCCTTCTGCTTATAGCCTTTCATGTACAGACGAAATATATTCCTGCCGATTTCTATTCCACGCGTTTCACCGCGCTCCTCACCACGTTTTTCTCCATCTGCCACCATCATATCTATCGCTTTGCACATATTGTAATCCTCCTGCCCTACGTCTTTTTTCAGTTCCTTCAATTCTCCTGTCTTTGACATGGATGCGATCATATCGTATGCGTCCTCTGTCAGGCTGGAGAACTCTTTTGTATTTTCTTCGATAAATTCTGTAAGTTCTTCAGGTTCTGACGCGCGCTGCAGAAATCCGAACACCAGCTTGAGGTCCGTGCGGAAACGTTCCGCGTGGGGATATCTCCGTACATCGATCAAGTGTACCGGATAATCCGCAATCTTCTCCCTCACTTCTTCCGGGAGGGTACTGAGATCCATCATCTCTTTCAGGCAGAGCGGCCCGTCCCACTCCTGCTCGCCGAAATACAGTACCACGCTGAGCACCGGGACCAGGTGGTCTTCTCTGCCAAAACCGGAGATGTATTCCGCGCCGCTCAGGTCTTTCTTCCTCTTATGTTCCCGGCGGATCCCGCTCCACTGCTTATCATAGAGCGCCGCGTCTCCGTTCAGCACTTTCAGGGGCATGGCATAGTGGATATCACTCTGCTCCTCGATGGCAACAAGCATCACCTGTATGCCGAACCGGACTTTCCTCACCAGATCTTTGGCGACAACACGTACATTAACGATATTGTCTTCATCTTTCAGTATACTGGCCGCTGTGCTGTCCAGCTCCATGATGTCTGACGCCGCCACGGCACTGCCGCCTTCAAACAGTTCGTTGTTCAGGAGATCGGCGATCCTGTCCGCCGCTCCCAGGTAGATTTTGGACACTACATCCTTTTTACCCATAGTTCCTCCTTTCTTCCGGGAGGAACACTTCTCTTCTGTGACCCTCCCTGCTTTGTTAAATGTTTCGTTGATAGTGGATTTTAAAAGCATAGAGTTTCACAGATTTGAAATAAAAAGATATGTTCTCAGATATGTAGAAAATCGTGTATGCTTTGAAATGATAGTAGCACGTAATGTTCTTTCTGTCAATGAACAAAAAAAATTCGCCGGCTACACTGTCCTCTGTCTAAAATCACACCTTCCTTCGCATATACAGTAAGGGATATGGATTTCCCTGCTCGTCCAGTTCCGTCCTTTTGTAAACTTCAAAGCCCATATGTTCATAGAAACCTGTTGCCAGAGGATTTTGTTCATTAACCGCCAGGTCAGTAACCGAATATGTATCCATTCCGTATTTCAGCAGTTCTTTTCCCAATCCTTTTCCTCTCTCACTTGCTGAAATAAAGAGCATTTCCAGACGGTGCTCTGCGATTCCCATAAATCCGACCGGTATTCCCTTTTCATTTTTCACTGCAAGTGAATGCGGTACTTCCCTCAATGCCCGGGGGACATACTGTTTGATACTTTCTATTTCTTTCGCTGACAGAAAAAGATGTGTCGCCCGTACCGAACTTTCCCATA
>DSTMC04003__coassemble_5046_pt1 | contig 5228 bp, 3 predicted proteins | sample DSTMC04003__metabat2_high_PE_034 | metagenome-assembled genome bin DSTMC04003 | reverse complement strand
ATCAGCCTTTTAATTAGCCGACTAATTATATATAATAAATATATGCACAAAAAATACAAGTGTTTTTTGTGCAATTTATATTTTTTTAAGATTTATATATCTGGATTTAACATTCAAAAATTTAGTTGAGCTAATTTTATATGGCGGGTCCTCTTACCTTTCCATGACAAAAAAATGACGGCTGGTTTTCCAGCCGCCAGTATATTCAATGATATGGCAAAGCGCGTGGGAAGAAACCGGCGGCAGCGGATATGTTGATTTTCTCAGTTTTGCTCCGCCGCCTTTTGTATGACAAAAATCATAAACTCGGCCCTTCGGGCCTCAGACAGATGATTTTTGCCATACGCTATGCTCGCAAAACTGTAAAAATCTGCCAAACATCCGCTGCCGCCGGTTTCTTCGCCCTGCACTCTATGCAGTATCCTGCCTGTTATTCCTCCAGGAATTCCTTTACCCGTTCGAGGCTTATTTTAAGTGTCTCTGCTATCTCGTTCTGTTTGTAGCCTTTCTTATACAGGCGGAATATGTTCCTGCCAGTTTCTATTCCGCGCGCTTCCCCCAGTCGTATTCCACGTGCCTCACCGCGTTCCTCGCCTAGTTTTATTCCGCGCGCTTCACCTAATTTTATTCCCTTTTCCCGGCTTTCTGCTACCATCATATCTATCGCTTTGCACATATTGTAATCCTCCTGCCCTACGTCTTTTTTCAGTTCCTTCAATTCTCCTGTCTTTGACATGGACGCGATCATGTCATAGGCGTCCTCTGTCAGGCTGGAGAACTCTTTTGTATTTTCTTCGATAAATTCTGTAAGTTCTTCAGGTTCTGATGCGCGCTGCAAAAATCCGAATACCAGCTTGAGGTCTGTACGGAAACGTTCCGCGTGGGGATATCTCCGTACGTCGATCAGGTGGACCGGATAATCTGCGATCTTCTCCCTCACTTCCTCCGGGAGGGTACTGAGATCCATCATCTCTTTCAGGCAGAGCGGCCCGTCCCACTCCTGCTCGCCGAAATACAGTACCACGCTGAGCACCGGGACCAGGTGGTCTTCTCTGCCAAAACCGGAGATGTATTCCGCGCCGCTCAGGTCTTTCTTCCTCTTATGTTCCCGGCGGATCCCGCTCCACTGCTTATCATAGAGCGCCGCGTCTCCGTTCAGCACCTTCAGCGGCATAGCGTAGTGGATATCGCTCTGCTCCTCGATGGCAACAAGCATCACCTGCATGCCGAACCGGACTTTCCTCACCAGATCTTTGGCAACAACCCGTACATTGACGATATTGTCTTCATCTTTGAGTGTACTGGCCGCCGTGCTGTCCAGCTCCATGATGTCTGACGCCGCCACGGCACTGCCGCCTTCAAACAGTTCGTTGTTCAGGAGATCGGCGATCCTGTCCGCCGCTCCCAGGTAGATTTTGGATATTACATCCTTCTTACCCATAGTTCCTCCTTTCCTGCGGGAGGAACACTTCTCTTCTGTGTCCCTCCCTGCTTTGTTGAAATGTCTCATTGATAGTGGATTTAAAAAGCATAGAAGTTTCACAGATTTGAAATAAAAGAGTAAGATAAGCTCTTAAGATATATCAGAAATTCGTTTATGCTTTTGTAAAATGGTAGCACATCCTGTTCTTTGTGTCAAATGAAATTTATCGACAAAAAAACCGGGCGGCAAAGCTTTTCAGCCATACCGCCCGGCGGGTATCAGATTACTGTCTTACGGGAATCTTCCTTACAGAAATCTTAAATCTTCTTTCCGGAATAATTCCTTTCTCAGATAAACTGGTTGGTTCTCTCGTCATATTCGTAATCGATAGATTTCAGTTTCTCAACCAGTTCTTTTCGCTTAAGTCCTCTGCAGGTGCACAGGGCTTCCAGAGAATCGTAATAATCTCTCAGCTGTGTATTCACGTAACTCAGCAGAATCACAGGATCCTTGGGTATCATACGTTATTCATCCTTTACAAAATTTGTTCAGAACTGTTCCCTGGCATACCTGCAGATTTTGTGTGAATTCTGCTTTGGCTCCGGCATTTTCAGGACACACGCGCAGCCGTATGCTCGCTGCGGCAGACGAATTCGCCGTTCTCCACATCCAGCACCAGAGTATCGCCTGCATGAACGTCCCCGGAAAGGATCTTCTTCGCCGCAAGAGTCTCCACATAATTCTGCAGATAACGTTTCAGCGGACGCGCCCCGTATACCGGATCGTATCCTTTCTCCACAACCATGTCTTTGGCTGCGTCGGTAAGTTTCAGGGAAAGTTCCTGGTCTGCCAGACGGTTATCCAGTTCTTTTACCATCAAGTCTACTATGTTACCAATGTTGTCTTTTGTCAAGGGCTTAAACATAATTATTTCATCAAGGCGGTTCAGGAATTCCGGACGGAAATGGCCTCTCAGGTCGTTCATTACCAGATTCTGAGCCTCTTCTTTAATGTTTCCGTTTTCGTCGATTCCCTCAAGAAGATAGGGAGAACCGATATTGGAAGTCATAATCAGAATCGTGTTCTTGAAGTCCACGGTTCTTCCCTGGGAATCCGTGATACGTCCGTCGTCAAGCACCTGCAGCAATACGTTGAACACATCCGGATGCGCCTTCTCAATCTCATCAAAAAGGACAACACTGTAGGGTTTCCGGCGTACCGCCTCTGTGAGCTGTCCGCCTTCTTCGTATCCAACATATCCGGGCGGCGCTCCGATCAGACGGGATACGGAATATTTCTCCATGTATTCACTCATATCGATACGGACCATATTCTGCTCGTCGTCAAAAAGTGTGGCCGCCAGAGTTTTTGCCAGTTCGGTCTTACCTACGCCGGTTGGTCCCAGGAACAGGAAAGAACCGATAGGTTTCGTGGGATCCTTGATCCCCGCTTTGGAACGGAGGATCGCGTCAGTTACAAGGCGCACGCCCTCGTCCTGTCCGACTACCCGTTTATGAAGCTCGTTTTCCAGGCCGAGAAGCTTCGTCCTCTCTCCCTCTGTCAGCTTGGTCACCGGAATACCGGTCCAGCGGGAAATGATCCTGGCGATCTCGTCATCCGTCACCGCCTCATGCACAAGCCGGTGTTCTCCCTCTTTCGTATTCCGCTCTTCGATCTCCAGCTGCTGCTGCAGTCTTGGCAGCTCGCCGTACTGAAGCTCGGCCGCTTTTTCCAGATCATAATTCTGCTTTGCCTTCTGGATCTGTTTATTCACATCCTCGATCTGCTCACGCAGTTTCTGCAGTTTCTCCACAGAATGTTTCTCATTATCCCACTGGGCTTTCTGCGTGTTAAACGCATCCCTCAGTTCCGCCAGTTCTTTCTGCAGATCCGCCAGACGCTCTTTGCTCAGATTGTCCGTCTCTTTCTTAAGAGCGGATTCTTCAATCTCAAGCTGCATGATCTTACGTCTCTGCTCGTCCAGTTCTGTAGGCATGGAATCCAGTTCCGTCTTGATCAGGGCACAGGCTTCGTCCACCAGGTCGATCGCCTTATCCGGAAGAAAACGGTCTGTGATATATCTGTGGGACAGGGTAGCCGCCGCCACAAGAGCACTGTCCGTGATCTTAACGCCGTGGAAAACCTCGTACCTTTCTTTCAGGCCACGGAGGATGGAAATGGTATCCTCCACGGTGGGCTCATCCACCATAACCGGCTGGAAACGCCGCTCCAGCGCCGCGTCCTTCTCGATATACTGTCTGTACTCGTCCAGAGTGGTGGCTCCGATACAGTGAAGTTCTCCTCTCGCCAGCATGGGCTTCAGCATATTTCCCGCATCCATGGCGCCGTCGGTCTTGCCGGCCCCCACGATCAGGTGAAGCTCATCAATAAAGAGGATGATATTTCCCTCACTCTTCTTCACTTCCTCCAGAACAGCTTTCAGACGTTCCTCAAACTCGCCTCTGTACTTGGCTCCCGCAACAAGCGCGCCCATGTCCAGTGCAAAAATCTTCTTATCCTTCAGACCTTCCGGCACATCGCCGGCAACGATCCTCTGAGCAAGGCCCTCCACTGCGGCGGTTTTGCCGACGCCGGGCTCACCGATCAGAACCGGATTGTTCTTGGTCTTACGGGACAGGATCCTGACAATGTTGCGGATCTCCGCGTCACGTCCGATCACCGGGTCCAGCTTCTGGTTCCGGGCTTTCTCCACCAGATCCTCGCCGTATTTGTTCAGAGTATCATAAGTAGCTTCCGGATTATCGCTGACAACCCTCTGGTTGCCCCTTACTGTGGACAGCGCCTGAAGAAAACGTTCCCTCGTAATACCAAATTCAGAGAAAATCTTCTTCATACCGGGGCTTGGCTGCTTCAGCAGGGACAGGAACAGATGCTCCACAGAAACATACTCGTCTCCCATGGCTCTGGCTTCGTCCTCCGCGTTCACAAGCGCCTTGTTCAGATACTGTCCGAACCTCAGGTCTCCTCCGGATACCTTCACTTTGGCGTCCAGAGCTGTTTTAACTGTATTTAAAAAATAGTCTTTGTTGATCTCCATCTTCTCGATCAGCTTGAGGATCAGGCTGTCTTCCTGCGTCAGCAGCGCATACAGAAGATGTTCCTGCTCGATCTCCTGATTGCCGTACTCATAAGCGATCTTCTCCAGATCCTGCACAGCCTGGATGGATTTCTGCGTAAATTTACTTATATTCATAAGCTCTCCTCCTCTCTCGAAAGTGCGCTTGAATCATCTTGTTCTACTCTACGTATAACAAGTTACCACATCTTGTTAGCAGAGTCAAGAGGTGAGTGCTAATTTTTTGTAAAAAAATTGTGTCTCTCTCTGAACGTGCAGAGATTGAAGTCATGATCGACAAAGGATCCTCTTTTGCGCAGATTGCCAGGACTCTTTCCAGAGATCCATCCACTATCTCCAAAGAAATCCGCAGCCATCGCTTTCTGGTCCCTCATTACCGGGATGATAAAAGCCGTCATCAATCTGAATGTATCCATCTTCCTTCCTGCGACAGGAAACATTTATGCGGACGCGATTCCTGCCATTCCATCTGTTCCAAATGCCGCAGCAAACGATGTTCCCTTTACTGTCCGGACTTTCCCCCAAAGATATGCCCGCGGCTCTTAAAGCCGCCCTACGTTTGCAACTCCTGCCAGAAGCTGCGATTCTGCGCCCATGATTTTTATTTTTACCGGGCAAAGTATGCGGATGATGCCTATGAAAAACGGAAGCATTGTAAATAACGGTGAATTAGGGTTCTTCCGCAAATATCCGTAAATCTAACATCCC
>DSTMC04003__coassemble_4998_pt1 | contig 5279 bp, 7 predicted proteins | sample DSTMC04003__metabat2_high_PE_034 | metagenome-assembled genome bin DSTMC04003 | reverse complement strand
GTAAGCGCCAGGGGATTTCTTACTTTGTCAAGGTACGGATGATTACCTACTTACGTCCTAAGACATGCTGTTGAGTTATCGGACCGTTTGGAGCAGGGGATTGTGGAGATCCGCTTATTGCTGGATCAGATTGAAAATTCTTCTCTGTACCATGCGTTTGCAAGTTTGAAACGGCAGCAAAAGGAGATTATGGTTCTGCGCATTTTTTATATGAAATCCTTTGAGGAGATTGGGAAGATGCTGGGACTCGAACCGAAGAAGGCAGAGAATACATATTATAACGCAATCAAAAAAATCAGAAATATGATAGCAGGAGGCAGGAAGAATGGAATTTGAAGAACTGTTTTTAAAAGCGAGAAACTCTGACCAAAAAGCAATGCTGGCGCTTATCGAGATGTACCGCCCTCTGATGATTAAGTATGCCAAGATAGACAATGTTTTGGATGAGGATCTCTATCAGGAGTTTGTGTGCGTTCTGATTCTTTGTGTAAAGAAATTTCCTTACAAAGAAAAGAGATAATCTATATATTGTACAGATAAGATTGACAGACACAAAACGGGATGTCACCAATGCGGTGATAGAACTGGAAAAGCTTGGTGTGATACAGAGGGTATTCCGAACGATTGAAAAAGGGGGCCGCGGGTAAACTACTATTGCGCTGCGGGCCGTATTCCCGGCGCGGTAAAAATAGCGACAATCTGGCTGATACCCAAAGACGCAGAAAAGCCCGCAGATGGGCGCAGAAAGAAAGGGAGGAACAATCAATGAGGATTCTATTGATTGAAGATGATAAGGAAATAAGCGAAATGTTAAGCAACTATCTCATAGCAGAAAATTTTGAAGTTGTCTGCGCTGCTGATGGACAAAAGGCGTGTGAGGATTTTGACACTGGCTCTTACAGCATTGTATTGCTGGATTTGATGATTCCCAAAATTACAGGTATGGATGTAATGAAGTATATTCGTCAAAAAAGTACGGTGCCTATCATTATCATATCTGCAAGGGATTCAGATTCCGACAAAACTTTAGGTTTGGGCCTCGGTGCAGATGACTATATTACAAAACCTTTTTCCATAACAGAGGTTATGGCGCGTATTAAAGCAAACATACGGAGAAATACCGAATATGCTGCCGTACAGCCAGAGCAAGCCAAACTTGTGTGGGGAACCTTGGTTATGAACTTGGAAAATCATACTGTCACAAAATCGGATAATATTATCGAGCTGACCGCAAAAGAATTTGATATTCTACGGCTGTTGCTGGAAAACCCACAAAAGGTCTACACAAAAGCACAAATCTATTCCCTGATCTGGAATGACGCCTATTTGGGTGATGAAAACGCCGTCAATGTCCATATTAGTCGTTTGCGAAATAAGATTGAGGATGATCCCAGAAAGCCGCAGATTGTTATAACAGTATGGGGGATAGGCTATAAGTTGGGGGAGGAAAAATGAGCAATGCAACAATTATCTTTTTGCTGACTGTCTGTATTGTACTTTTGGCTTGCGTTATTGCATATCAACAATTTGCGTTTCGCGCCGGAACAAAAGCAAAGATACATGAAATCAGCAGCAAATTGAAAGAAATTCTTGATGCCGATAGCGATGAAAAGGTAGCAGTGTTTACAGATAACAAAGCGTTAATAGAACTTGCGACACAGATCAATCGAATGTTGGAAGATCGGCAAAAAGTCAAAGTGGAATATCGGCGGTCTGAAATGGCATCAAAGAAAATGCTCTCCAATATTTCACACGACATCAAAACCCCTATGACCGTAATACTTGGCTATTTAGAGATTATGCGTTTGAGTGGAACCCAAAACAATGAAATGTTGCAAAAGGTGGAAAGTACCGCCCACCGGGTAATGGGATTGATTACACAATTCTTTACTCTTGCTAAATTGGAGGCTGGCGATACAGATATTCCTCTGGAGCGTTTGAATGTCAACGAAGCCTGCCGGGAAAATATTTTGGATTTCTATGAACTCCTTTCGCAAAAAAACTTTCAGGTGGAAATCGACATACCCGATCAAGTGTTGTATGCAAGCGCCAATAAAGATGCATTGCAAAGAATAATGTTCAATTTAATTTCCAATGCTATCCGCTATGGCAGCGATGGGAAATATCTGGGTGTGTTTTTACGGACAGATCAGGTGCGTATCTATATTGACATTGTAGACAAGGGTCGTGGAATTGAAAAAGAATTTGCCGAGTCTGTTTTTGATCGACTGTTCACGATGGAAGATTCCAGAAATAGTTCCATGCAAGGAAATGGCCTTGGCCTAACGATTGCCAAAAACCTTGCCTTGCAGCTTGGCGGTAACATTACTTTGGAGAGCCAGCCGTACCAAAAAACGGTTTTTACCATTACACTGAAGAAGATGGCCTATTAAACGTAGGCCATTTTTTTTAAGAAAGAAATTCGTAAGATTTATTCAAGAGTTTTGAAAATCGAAATCCCTATAATGTCAGATAGAAAGGAGGGCAAGACAATGCCATTTATTTTACAAACAAGTGGACTTTCCAAAAAAATTGGAAGCAAGACGCTCGTTTCTGATGTTGATATTCATATCTCCAAAGGAGAAATCTACGGATTTCTCGGCCCTAACGGAGCCGGTAAGACCACGGTAATGAAGATGATTACTAACCTTTGGAAGCCTACCAGTGGTACGATTGAGGTGTTTGGAGAGGTATTGACACCAAAATCTTATGAAGTCTTAAAAAGGATGGGAAGTATCATCGAGTTTCCCACCTTTTACGACCACATGACCGGGCGTGAAAATTTGTAGCTTCATTGTGAGTATATGGGTTATTACAATGTTGATAGTGTTGAAAGTGCGCTACAAACGCTGGACTTGACTGCTGCCGCCGATCAGCCTGTCAAGAGCTATTCTCTTGGCATGAAAGAGCGCCTTGGAATTGCAAGGGCTATCATGTGCAAGCCGGAGTTACTCATTCTGGATGAACCTACAAACGGCCTTGATCCGGCAGGCATGAAACAAATCCGCGATTTGTTGCGAACATTGTGTTCGGAGTATGGTATTACCGTTATGATTTCAAGTCACATTTTGTCCGAAGTGGAAAGCATCGCGGACACCGTTGGCATTATCCACCACGGCAAAATGATGAAAGAAATTCGTATGCAGGATATTGAGGAAATGAACCTCAATTATGTGGAACTTTCTGTCACGGATGAAAAACGAGCTGCCTATGTTCTAACTGACAAGTTGGGGTTGCATAATTTCAAGATTCTTGAAAGCGGAAAAATTCGCATCTACGATCACGAGGCTTCCACCCAGCAGTTGACGAAAACACTGGCACTGAATGATATTGAGGTCGTGAGTATCGGCAAGAAATCCGAAACATTGGAGGACTACTTCTTGAAACTGACCGGGGAGGTGAAAGATCATGCTTAAACTTATTAGACTGGAATGGAAAAAGAATAATGTGGGCAAGTATATTCGCAATGTAGTTATCATGTCGGCCCTTATCTGTATGTTCATCTTTGCTCTTTGCTATCTGGGTATTGCCAATGATCCGGATACAGGTGTTCCTGACGCAGCACCGGGCAACAGTGCGATTTCTTCCTCCATCGAGTTGTTTACAAGCATGGCATTTTTGGTGTTTACCAGCGTTATGCTGTCCACATACATTGTAAGTGCCTATAAAAACAAAACCATGAATTTGATGTTTTCGTATCCCATTAAGCGGCAGAAAATCCTTATTTCTCAAATGCTCGCCGTATGGATTTTTAACTTTGTGGCGCTTGTGCTGACAAAATTGCTGATTTACGGCTGCATTTTGCTTGGCTCACAATTTATGGTTTCCTCGTTCCCGTTGGACTACAACATGGCAAGTATGGGGTTCTATGTTCAGTTGCTCCTAAAGGCTGTTGTTATTGTTACCATGAGTTTTATAGCGTTGTTTATTGGCTTGGCTATGAAGTCCTCAAAAGCTACCATCGTATCATCTTTCCTGCTGATCCTTTTGACGCAAGCCAATGTAGGTGACTTTTCGTTGTCAGATAATGCCATCCTGCCCGCTGCGCTTATGGCACTCTCCTTGATTTTTGCGTTCCTATCTATTTACAATGTGGAAACCAAAGATTTGAACTGATAGGAGGTATTATGAAGAAAACACCTCTTATAATAATCAGTCTATTGATTCTCGTATGCCTAAGTAGCTGCGGAAAAAAAACGATTACAGATGCCAAATCCTATTCAGTCAATGAAATTTCTGAGCTTAACATCAATGCTTCTTCGTGGAATGTTTCGTTGTCCATCGGTTCCGGGGACGAGGTTAGCGTGGATATTACCGGCTCGATTTCTAAAGGAGAAGAAATCCCATCTGTTTCTTTATCGAACGGAACATTAGCAATCCTGCAAGTGTCCGAGGATAGCGGAAAAAATGAAATTGCTTTTGGAAAAAAAGGCCAAATAACAGTAACCATACCTTCCGAATTAGCAGTACCCATTGAAATTGATAATGGTTATGGCGATATGGAAATCAATCATATTGCAGTCCCACAATTTCTCTTGAACAATGAGGCTGGGTATGTAAATTTTACCAACTTTAAGGCAGATATGCTGCAAATCAGTTCGACATCAGGGGATATAACTATAAGTAGCAGTTCTATCCCTGACATATCTGTTGTATCATCTTCCGGCTATATCAGTCTGAAGCAAACAGAGTATTTAGATTGTTCTCTGACAGCAAAATCTGGTGAAATCAATATTGCAGATGCTGTTTCTCACGGAAATCTCTCTTTGCAAACGGGGTCTGGCGATATAAGCGTAACTTATCAAAATGAGCCTGACAGCTTAACTTTTGATGTGACATCTGGTTCAGAGGATTTATCCGTGAAGTTTTCAAGTGCCGATTATCAGATTGAAACCTCTGCTCATAAGCAAGGCGTTATTGGCAATGGAGAATATCGACTGACCTTAAACAGTGATCACGGAACGATTGTAATTAAATAATTTAATCTATCTGCCGGACGACGGCAAAAGAAAAAAAGCCGTCGTTCAGCAGCCCTTTTCCCATGCCTGATTAGAGTGCGGCGGCTTTGAACAAATCAAGGCCGCCGTTCTCTATGCCCTCATACTGACGACGCCCTGACGCTGGCGGGATCGGCGGCCCACGGAGGGAGCCGCCATGAAGCAAAGAGCGTTTCGACAAATTACGACAGGCTATGTACTGTCAAAAAAAGCCCGTCCCCGGCAGCGGGGACAAGCGGCCATGAGTATGTACTATACCATGTAAATCAACTGCATATCACT
>DSTMC04003__coassemble_4970_pt1 | contig 5301 bp, 5 predicted proteins | sample DSTMC04003__metabat2_high_PE_034 | metagenome-assembled genome bin DSTMC04003 | reverse complement strand
TAAGCTTTCCGATGATGATCGAGGATGCGGAGGCCGCTCCCACGGCCATTGACTTGACCAGAAGGAACAGATTGGACGCCGCGCTGTTTGCCGCTATGGCGATCGCCGTCATATGACCCAGTATAGCTGTCTGAAGGGCCGTATTTATCCCCCAGAGCCCCTGCACCATCAACATCGGCGCGGTGATCCTGATATAGTCTCTGCTCAGTCTGCCGTCAAGATGGAAATAATCGGACAATTTCAGCCGGAGATGTACTTCCTTCACCGAGATATATACAAGAAGGACGATAAGTTCCAGCACTCTGGCGGCAAGCGTCCCGATGGCTGCTCCCCGGATCCCCATTTCCGGAGCGCCGAACTTTCCGAAAATAAGAACATAGTTGATCCCGCAGTTCACACAGAAAGCCATCACAGACAACTGGAAGGCGATCTTCACTGTTCCCACGCTTCGCAGTGTCGCCAGAAGGATCTGCGTCACGGCGAAAAACAGATAAGTAAAGCGGATGATCCCCAGATACTCAACGCCCGCCTCAATGATCGGCACATCTGTGGTAAACAGGCCCACCATCTGGCCGGGACAGAAGCTGGCAAGAAAAAACAGTACAACCGCCGCAGACAGCGCTCCGTACATGGCCGCCGCGGCGATTTTTTTCATGGGCCCCGTCTGTTTTCTTCCCCAGTACTGACTGCAGAAGATCACCAGTCCGTCCCCCATCGCGGTAAGGATCTGCTGGTAAATAAACTGCAGCTGGTTCACTGCCGCCGCTCCGGAAAGCGCCGTCTCGCTGTACGCTCCCAGCATTACATTATCCAGAAGGTTCACGCTGAGCGTTACGATATTCTGGAGCACGATGGCAACATACAGGACAAAAAATTCTCTGTAAAAACTCTTTCTGTTTTTCATATGAGTATAGCCCCGGGCTTATCCAAGCATCTCATCCTTCTTCGCAAGGATGGCTTCCACCGCCGCGCATGCCGGGCAGTCACAGTATTTCGCTCCTGCGGCTTTGATCTCTCTTCCGTGAGCGGCAACGCCTTTGGCCTGCTCTTCCCCGCCGAACACTTTCGCGCCCATCTCGGACTCCGCGAAGCTGATCAGACCGTCCACGGTAACAATATCCGCTTCCAGCTCTTCAATATATTTCCCGGTCTCTTCCGCTTCCTTCTCGGTGCCTGCCGCGTCCAGCCATCTCTGCGCAGCGTCTTTTGCTTCCCGGCTGCAGGAAGGAGCCGCCATAAGTTCCTTTGATTTTTCAATTACATACTGCCGTACGTCATTCTTCATTGCAAATTCCTCCTTTGGCATTTCTTTCCTCTATTATAACACCTGCCGCCGGGAATGCCATCGTGTTTTTTAACGAATCTGCAGTTTTTCTTATAAAGGCCCCGGTGTGCGGCCTCCGCATCCCGCCGGGCTATTGTCAGAACCGTCCGTACCTGCCTAACGGTCGAAATGGATACCGCTCCAGTACACACAATCCTTCATTTTCGTTTCCGGCAGAAGCTCCACGCCTTCCAGCGCCCACTTCTTAAATTCCGCGAATCCCACCCGGTCGATGATATAGCCGATATGCTCTTTGCCGCCCGGCGCATCGGGACTGATATATTCCTTCACAAAACGATAGGTATTGAGGATGATCTTCACGATCGTATCCTCATCCGTCCAGATCAGGAAATCCTCTCCCAGTCTGGGATTTTTCTTTCCGGTCCTTCCCATCAGCGTAAGCTTGTAATATTTTCTGGGGCTTCTCGTCAGCGCCCTGGTGGGGCATTTCGTAATGCAGACGCCGCAGCCGATGCATTTTTCTTCGTCCCGGACAATCTTATAATTTTCCATGCGCAGAGCATCCACAGAGAGGCTTCTGCATCCCTTGATGCATGCCTGGCAGCTTACACAGCGGCCGGGATCATACTGCGGCATGGTCATGCCGATGATCCCGAAATCATGGAGCCTGACCTTGGCGCAGTCGTTGGAGCACCCGGTCAGCGCCACCTTGAAGTGAAGATCGTTCGGAAAAATCTCCTTCTCAATTCTCCTGGCAAATTCAGAGGTATTGTAATTGGCAAAAGGACAGACGTTGTTCCCGATGCAAGCGCAGATATTTCTGGTGCCGGACGCGGGATAGCCTGTGCCGGGATCCTGCTGATTGATATCCAGAAGTTCAATGATCGGCTGAATCATCTCATTAATCTCATCCATGTCCTCCAGACGGATCCCCTCAATCTCGAAACCCTGGCGCGTAGTCAGATGAACAATCCCGTTCCCGTATTTTTCCGCAATCTCCTGTACCATTCCGAGGATCTCGGCTTTCAGATATCCGCCCGGAACACGGATCCTGGAAGCTCCCTGTCCTCTCACTTTGCCGATTCTGTAGGCATTCTTTTTTGCCTTTTTTGTGTTGATATCCAGACCCATTTTTCTGTCCTCCCTGTCTAATCCATCAAATCTTTGGCTGCAGCATAATTAAATACCGGTCCGTCAAGACATACATAGGCGTCATTCATTTTGCAGTGCCCGCATTTTCCCAGGCCGCAGCACATTTTTCGCTCATGGGAGATCCAGATATGGCTTTCCGGAACACCCCGCTTCAGAATCTCCATGATGGTGAATTTGATCATCACCGGCGGTCCCACAGTGATGAAAACCGTATTTTCCAGATCCGCGATGGGAAGCTCCGGTATGTACTTCGTCACCATCCCGGTAAGTCCTTCATAGCCTTCCGGAGCGGCATCCACAGTCTTTATGACCTGCAGTCTTTTCTCCCATTTCTCAAAATCTTTCTTAAACAGAATATCCTCCGGGGATTTGAACCCTGCCACCAGAGTGACGCTGACGGCATCCCGGGGATGCTCACAGAAATAGTCTACAATTCCCTTTACCGGAGAGAGTCCCGTCCCTCCCGCAACAATGATTACTTCTTTCCCTTTAAAATTCTCAATGTCAAAACCGTTGCCGTAAGGGCCGCGCATCAGAAGGGTATTTCCCTCATAATGTTCAAATATGCGGCTGGTCACCTTTCCCACTCTGCGGATCGTCAGATCCACGAAATCTTCTCCGATCCCGCTGACGGAAATCGGCGCCTCCCCGTATTTCGGGATCGAAACCTCAAAAAACTGTCCCGGCTTCACCTTTCCCGAATAACTCATGCGAAACGTATATTCAATATCTGTATGCTGTATGATCTCCTGTACTCTGGACGGAAATGGAACGTATTCGTTTTTCATTCAGGCTTCCTCCTTTGCCAGCTGATTGATGATGTTTGCGTAGGAAATGTATTCCGGACATACCTCGTCGCAGCGGCCGCAGCCAACGCACATGGGATATCCGAACCGCTTCTCAAAATCATAGATCTTGTGCATCACCTTAAAACGCATTCTTTCTCCCTGGGATTTGCGGAAACTGTTTCCGCCCGCGATGTCCGTGTATCCGTCCACCTGACAGGAGGCCCAGACTCTCCGGCGCTCGCCTGTATTTTCATTATCCCGGTAGGTGATATCCTGCATGGTAAAACAGGTGCAGGTAGGACAGACGAAATTACAGCGGCCGCAGCCGATGCAGCGGCTTCCGTAACTCTCCCAGATCGGATCGGAAAAAGTTTTTGTCGAAAGATTCCGCGGGAGTGTCACTTTTTCCCTGTTTTCCTTTACATAATCCGGTTTCACCTCACAGGCCGCGGCGTCGTCTGTCTGAAAATACGGCAGAAGCTCCTCTGACCGGCAGTCCGCCAGAACCAGATTCCCTTCCGGCTTCAGATACAGATCATAGGCATCTGTGCGGTTGGTTCCCAGGCTGGCGCAGAATCCGGTACCGCAGGACTCTTCGCATCCCATTAAGACAAAACGCGCCTTCTCCCTCAGCCGTCCGTAGTAAAAATCCTCCGGCCCGTTGTTCAGATAAATGGCGTCCAGGCGCTTCACTGCATGCAGATCACAGCTTCGCAGAAAGATCAGAAGCTTCTTCTCCGTACAGGAAGGAACCGTTGTTTCATTCTCCGTAAAATAAAAAAGAACTTCATTGACGGCAAGCAGGGTTTCCTTGAAAGAATAATCCGATCTCTTTTCCCACTGAATCTCATCCAGAGAGGAGATCTTTCCGTAACGGATCACATCTGTATCCGAGAAGCACCCCTCGCCGAAAAAAAGTTTCGGCGCAAAAATATCATAGTCCTGCTTCATCCTGCCGAATATCTCATCGGCTTTTTTTCTTGACAGTTGATATCCCATGACTTTACTCCTTTTTGAAAAATTTTCTGACAGCCGGCGCCGGACCGTCGTCCGCTCCCGGCATGCGCCTCCTTACATATCTCCGGAACCGCCGCAGTTCTGTCAGACATCCATATCATCATAAATCAGGACAAAAAAATATTCCGTGAGAAATATCACGGAATATAATTTTAACATGAAGATCCGTCCAGTTTTCCCGTCTTGTAAAAGGCGGACATCTTCGCTGTATCCGGTATATAAATTTTCTTTTTTTCCATATGTATAAGCCCGTACTCCGTCAGCTTCCGGCAGACCCGGGAAGTCGTCTCTCTCGGCGCCCCCAGAAGATCCGCAAGGAAGGTGACGCTCAGATCCATATCGATCAGAATCCCCCGCTCCGCAGGAATGCCAAAATCTCTGGCGAGCTTCCAAAGCTTGGACGCGAGCTTTCGCTCCAGGTAGATGCTGCCTACCGTATTCTTCAGCTGGTGTCCCAGTCTCCACAGTTTACGCTCCTGATAACCGAACAGCGCCTTCGTAAACGTGAAATCCGCCTCCATCAGCGACAGCAGGACTTCTCTGCGGATCACAAAAAAACTGCTCTTTTCAATAGTCTCGCAGAAGATCGTATTGAAATCTCCCACAAGACTTTCGTTGGCGATATTATTTTTTCCCAAAACAAATAAAATTTTCTTTTTCCCGCATTTTGTCAGATTATAAATCTGAACTTTTCCATCCAGAATAAAAAAGATAACGGAATTATTCTCCCTGGCTCTGATACACTGATACCCTCTGGGATATGTCACGATCTTTCCATACTGTATGAATCGCCGGCAGGTGGATGGACTGCAGTCTTTCAGTACCCACAGTTTTTCAAGATCTTTGTACTCCTCCATGCGCAGCGCTCCTTTGCTGTTTAGTTTTCTTCCGCACGGACAGAAATCGCAGCCGGCTCCTCCTGTGTTTGACCGGAAGAAGAATTTCCTTCTTTCATAATAGCAGATTTATACCTTTTCCCTGTAAGCAGGATTCCGCTGGTCAGCGCTGTAAGGGGAGCCACCGTCACCAGTCCCAGGCTTCCCACGATCGTCTGCAGGA
>DSTMC04003__coassemble_4540_pt1 | contig 5761 bp, 3 predicted proteins | sample DSTMC04003__metabat2_high_PE_034 | metagenome-assembled genome bin DSTMC04003 | reverse complement strand
CAGTCTTCCACCAGTTCATAAAACAACTTTCGGATCTCTCCATTTGGTATCCACAGCCGGAATATATCCGCATCTTCCTGCTCCACATGCTTCCCTGTCAAATAACCTGTGGCATACAACACGCTCCACACATTTTCGATACTGTCGTCAACCTCACGGTATGTTAATTCCTGTTTCATACGTTTCGTTATCTGCCCGCCGTTTAGCAACTCTTCCACTTCATTTTTTGCCGTCAGGTTCGCTTTCTTTAACAGGCGACGGATCAGGTCATTTCCGCTGGTATTCGCCCAGTAATTCTTTGGGGGAGTATTCGGCGCTGCCAGCAGTTCATCGCAGTAATTGATCACATCCCAGGGGCAATACACGTCCGTATCTCCAAAACAATATCCATCATACCAGTCCCTAATCGTATCTTTGTAAGCTGACAGTCCATAGAATTCTAACAGTTCATCCACTTCCGCATTGGTAAACCCAAAGTACTCATCATATCGTACATCCGAGATCGTATGTACTTTCAGGTTATTTAAGCCTGTAAAGATACTCTCTTTCGAGATCCGCAGGCATCCGGTAAGTACAGCAAAATACAGGCTGTCGTTAGTTTTCAGAGCATTACCGAGGAGGTTACGGATAAGGCTGACCATCTCATCATAATATCCTGCCTGGAACGCCTTATCAAGCGGAACATCATATTCATCGATCAGCAGGATGACTTTCTGGCCGTAATGCTTTTCGAGGAGCTGGGAAAGAGTTTGCAGGCTTGCCGCCGCCATGCCTTCCGTCATGGTATAGAACCCGCCCTGTGCAGGCCCTACCTCTGTCAGCTGTGCATAGGATTCTTTTTCATCATTCGATAAATTAGTGCTGTTCCTTAAAAAAGCAAAACGTCTGGCTTCATTTCCTATCAGCGTCCGCAATGCTACGGACGCCGACTCAAAACTCCTTCCGTCCACACTTTTCAGGCTGATAGAGATCACAGGGAACCTTCCCATATATTTTTCGCACAGGCTCTTTTCCTGCGCTATCTTTAAGCCGTCGAACAGCGCCGGATCTATTCCTATCTCAAAGAAGCATTTCAACATACTCATATTAAGGGACTTGCCAAACCGTCGCGGACGGGTGAACAGATTTACCTTTCCCCAATTCTGCAGCAACTCTTTTATGAACAATGTTTTATCTACATAGTAAAAATCCTCAGAGAAAAATTCTTCAAAGTTTTCAATCCCGATGGGAAGTTTCTTCCTCACTATTTCCGCCCCCTTTCCATGCCATATCTGAAATCACACATTTCCCGGAAAGTAATTATATATTAACAAAAGTAAATTTCGTTTATATTCTTCACTTTGATATTAATATATTATCATAGGCGTTTTCTATTGACAAGCTTCTGAAAAAAGCACCCATCAGATTCCTCTGACAGATGCTTAAATATTACTACAATAACCTATAATTTCTTCCTCTTCCCGGTTTTGAGGCGTAGTCTCATCAGCCACCAGTTGTTTTAATCGTGTATTTGTTGTCCGAATACCCTCGATCTCATTGGATGCCTCAGTGCTCTGGGTTTTGGTAATCTCTATCAGCTTATCCAACTTCTCCGGCTTTTGCTTAAGGTACAATTCCTGCCGGCCTTTGTAGTCGCGGATTTGCGCAACTGATTATTCCGATGCTCTTTGATTCTTCCTCAAATATCCGTAAATCTAACTGCCGCACTGCTGTAGATCATTTATAAATATTGTTTTTCGAAACAATTATATTAATTCCAATTCATCATCTCAACAATTTCTTTCAGAGATTTTATCTTCCGTTCCTTACCGTCAATGCTCCACAGCTCCTCTTCCTGCTCCTTGGCAGGTTGTCTGGTCAAAGTTGACAGTTTAGCACGGAATTCCACACACTTCTTTTTCCGCTCCCGATACAATCGGATCCGTTCCGCATTGGCAGACAGCTCATCTAACTTGTATGGAATCTTGGTGTATGGGAGATAGGAGTGTATGGAAGCACGGCTCAATCCTGTGGCGCTCATGATCTGCTCAATCTTCATCTTCTTAGAATGCAATTCCTTGATCTGGCGGCTCAGAGCTGTAGAATACACGCCGGCGGTGATCAGAAGCTTCCGGGCCTTCAGAGCTGTGATACCAAACTCGGCAGCCACAGCATTCAGACCGGGCGGGGCAGTATCCTCCCGGTCATCATAGGACCCAAAGGCATCTGCCACTACAGTCATGAAATCCCGCATAATCTGATTCGGATTATAATTTGGCTTTTTCTTTGTACGTGGCATTGTGATGATACCTTCCGTGGAATCTATTTTCATTTCAATCTAAACAATTGATACGAAGAAAAGGCCGGATCAGGGTCATTCGCTGCCGACCTTTTTTCTCACATTCTAACTCAACCCATACTCATTCCGAAGTTCTTCCGCCAGCTCATAAGGAAATATTTCTCCGCTTCCCTCATTCTCCATCAAGATTACCAACACATCCTTTACCAGCTCCGTTGCCTTTCGACTGTACCGGTTGCCATAATCCCCTTCCCGGACAAACCAGATCTGATCGTAAATTTCAATCTAGGAAACAAGAATGCTGACTTCCTCGATATTTATCAACAGCGAGGTCAAGAACAGCTTACTCTTTATTAAACTTTCATCAAATTCCCATTACTAAGAAAGATGAGGAAAACTTACAAGCTGTCGCAGATTATATTGACCATCATTTTGAATTTTCCATTTCTGTAGATCAGCTTTGCAAAATTGCTTATATGGGGAACACAAAACTCAAAACCAAATTCAAAGAGTATTTTGGCTGTAATATAACAGACTATATTATTCGCAAAAGAATTGACCAGGCGCAGCACCTGCTGATTGTTACAGAATTAAGCATTGCTGAAATAGCACAAGCAATAGGGTATGAACGTCCAGAGAGCTTTGCAAAACAATTTCACCGTATAACTGGGTTACTTCCGAGAGAATATCGAAAATTAGTAAAATAAAATCAATTCTCACTTCAAAAAATCATTTTAGAAAGCAGAAATGGGAAAGAGAAAACTTAAAATGAGTTTCTCTTTCCCAGTGTATAACTCAATATACTGTTCAATAATAGCAAATAATTCACAAAAACAGCAGCAAACTAACCGCCATAACAACCATGCCAGATATTAATCCGTAAATCGAAAGATGATGCTCCCCATACTCTCGCGCTGCAGGCAGCAGTTCATCAAAAGAAATAAAAACCATGATCCCTGCAACACCAGCAAAAAGAAGTCCAAATACTGTATCGTTCATAATAGGGCGTAGCACCAACCATCCTAATAACGCTCCTAACGGTTCTGCAAGACCTGAAAGAAATGAATAAGAAAACGCTCTGCGCCTCGAACCTGTAGCTTGATATATCGGCACAGATACAGCGATTCCTTCTGGAATATTATGAATAGCGATGGCTACCACAATAGGAATTGCTACGCCCGGTTCCTGCAAAGCAGACACAAAAGTAGCGAGCCCTTCAGGAAAATTATGGATAGCAATGGCAAGTGCCGTAAATACACCCATCCGCATCAAACGTTTCGGCTGAGACGAATGGTTTTTATCATTTTTCATGAGTTTCACTTCATGGGGATTTTCTTCGGATGGGATCATCTTGTCGATGATGGCAATTATCAGCATACCACCGAAAAAAGCTGCTACCGTTGCCCAGCTGCCCAGTCTTGTTCCCATCTCAGCAATCAAAGCATCCTGTGCTTTAAAGAAAATCTCAATCATAGAAACATAAATCATAACACCCGCAGAAAATCCCAGTGAGACAGAAAGAAACTTTCGATTGGTGTGCCGGCACAAAAATGCAATGCAGCTGCCAATACCCGTACTAAGCCCCGCCAGCAGCGTAAGGAAAAAAGCAAGAAAAACGTTATAATCCAAAGTATCACTCCCAACTTGATAGATTTATTTGGTTAGCTATATCTAACCAAAAGGTACTATATATAAGTATATATGTCAACACAAACAAATGTGTGAACCAAATTTCCGAATACATACTTCCCTCAATAACAATATTCAGCACCTACTGTTCACAATTCTATCATTCCCTTGAGTAGCATGATTCGGATATACAATCATGTATTTTATTTGATATTCCGTATACTCATTGAATTTGGCTTTGATCAAAAATATATGATGAAACGCATTTTGAATATTCATCTAATCGAACCAGAAGTGCAAGGTGTCCTCCTGTAAGATTAGTAACTACTGTAGGATTAGTCATCACGGAAATGAGGGCATCCTTGCACTCCCGTGTAAATGTCGCATCGTCTTCAGACAAAATCAATAAAACTTTATTTTCCCATGGAAAAAAATTCTCTCGCGACATTCCAAAATGGTTTTGTGCATCAATCAAGAAATCAATCATATGGAGTTCATACGGCTTTGTGAGAAGCTTCATCATTACACCACACAATTCTTCCATAAGTTCTTTTTCCTTCTGGGTAAATCCGCTTGTTGTTTGGTTCATGACAGCCCGTCTTATCAAGCGTTTGATCATAGGGAACGGCAGGAAAGAAAGAAGTCTTTTGAAGCTTTTCTGACTATTAATCATATTCATCAGATGCTTGTAAGCAGATGGGCTCATAGCTTTAGAAAGAGAGCATGTATTGGAAAGTACCATCCCCTCTACCACTTCTGCATGATGAACGGCAATAATCTGCGCCACGATACCGCCAAGAGATTGCCCAATAAGCCAGACTTTCTCTACCAGGCAGTGTAACAGTTCAGACTCAGCCTGTGCAAATTCTTCATTATCAGTAAAACAGATCTGATAATCAAAAGTGATTACAGAAAAATCTTTTGTGAAGCGTTCAAAATGGAGATAAAAAAGATCTGACAGACCGATTCCGCCCGTCAGCAGAACAACAGTCGTCTTTGCCTGTGAATTCTTATAATAACGGTAACTGAAAGATTTGCCACTGGACAAAGTCAATGTATCTGTCGGATACTTTTTGCGGAATTCCACAATATTCATCCTTATTCCCACTCCTTTTTATAATTTAAGATGTATCATCTTCACCATGCAGAACCCGTCAGAAACCGCCATACTAACCTTTGTGGACAGCCGTAAGCCGTTTTTAGGAATGTAACGATAATATGTTTCCTCACTAACTACATTCGCATTACCCCCGATCTTTGCTACCAGTTCTTTTGCTGAATCCACATAAAAGAACATCTGCGCATCGGCATGACCTACCTGTTTCATATATTTTTTCTTCATCATGGTCATGCCTCTTTTGTTCACCGTATCAAAAACAACTTCCATATTCCCAAATTGTCCCATCGTACGCAGAAGGGCAACGACCTTATTTTCTTCAAAATAATGAAACAACCCGCCTGCAGTAACGAGAACAGGAGCATCGGGAAATTCCGTACGAACTTGTCTGATCCATTCTTCGGAAAAGGCATCTCCTGCAAGATAGGTTTCTCGTTCCGATTCCGGGAGCAGTTCCCGCCGGTATTCGATCACATGAGGCAGATCCACAGCATACCAGCGTGTCCTTCCGTTATCACAACGGTAATAGGTTGTCTCCAGGCCACAGCCCAGCTGGACAATCACACCGTTCGGTCTGCGTTCCAGAAAAGACTGAATAAACCGATCCATATTGGCAGAGCGGGAGGCAGAGGCCAAAAGAGTATACTGGTTCTGCTTATTCTGTTTAATCAAGTCCAAGGGAAGCTTATTTTTCAATTCCAATGCTTTTTTATCATATAAAATTTGCGGGCAGTGCT
>DSTMC04003__coassemble_4165_pt1 | contig 6212 bp, 4 predicted proteins | sample DSTMC04003__metabat2_high_PE_034 | metagenome-assembled genome bin DSTMC04003 | reverse complement strand
GGCGGGTATGGCATTACTGACCTCCTGCCAGGCTTCCTTTCAGAGCATGGAAGATTTGGAGGAAGTGAAAGATGATGTGGATGCGGTCAAGGAAGAGATCCGGAACTTTGCCTCAGAGATCACTAAGACCTCGGAGGAGATCAAGACCTCTGTGCGGGAGGAGTATGTATCCAAAACCGACATGGAGATCATCCAGCAGGACTTCCAGGCCAGTATCACCCAGAACAGCTCGGAGATCCGGATGGACTTTACCACGATCACCAATGACATCATTGATAAGGTATCCGTCAACCAGACGCTTCTGGAGGAGTACATCCGGTTCAAAGGGGCGCTCATTGAACTGGGAAAGGTGGGAAATGCCTTTACTGCGGAACTGTCCAATGAGGAGCTGGCTTTTAAGGAGAATGGCCTGAAGATCGCCTATATCTCCAATCAGATCCTGGTGATTACCAATGCGGAGATCCGCAACAAGCTGTCCCTGGGAAATGAGAGCCGGGGATGGTTTGACTTTATTCCGAGGACTAATGGGAACCTCTCCATCAAGTGGAGAAGCCCATCTTCTTAAAGAACCGTTAAAAAAGTCTGCAAATAAAAAGTCAAGCAGAAATTAATGAACTTTGAAAATTTTATACAGGTTGAAAAAAGAGTATCACAACAAGACCACCGCAGTGCGCTGGCCTGAAGCAAAGTATGGGATTGAAATCAGCTTTCTTTGGCTTCTTCCAGAGAAGCAAGGTATTCCCTTACTCGTCCGTAATAAATGCGGAGGAACTTATTGGCTCCTGCAGTCATATAGACATAATACGGTTTGCCTTCTGAGCGTTTCTTGTCCATGAAGGTATAGACTGGATCATCAACAGGAGAACGTTTGATCAATCCGTCCATGATCTGAAACAGTGTTTTGCGCAGGCTTGGAGAGCCTTTCTTTGAAGTACGCACACTTTTCTGGTTGCGTTTTCCTGAATCATTTTTACCAGGATCGACACCGGCGAAAGCGGTAAGCGCTTCTCTGTGAGTGAAACGGGTAACGTCTCCGATCTCAGCCATAAGCTGGGGGCCAAGGGATGGACCGACACCGTTCATTGCCATAACGACCGGATATTCCGGGAGCGTGGCGGCAGTCTGATCCATTTTAAGGCGGAGAGCCTCCACTGTCTGGGAAGCGGTGTTCAGCATCGTGACAGCCTGCCGTATCAGCGTTTTTGTGCTGTCATCTTTCGGAAATACGGCGATCAGGTCAGAAGAGCTCTGATAGATCTTTTCCGCCTTTGAGGCACTGAAGTTATAACCGTTGCGTTTGCACCACTTCCGGTAATGCTCCGTAAAGGCTTGCAGAGACTTGCTGCGTACACAGTCCACATGCCAGTAGGTGTAGACAAAGTCCACCCATTTCTGGGAGCCGTCACTGCGGGCAGGGCTGTCAAAGAAGTCATTGGCTCCGGGATAGGTTTGATCCAGAAGGGAAATGAGGTTGTTTTTCATAGCAGTTTTCTGATCCATATAAAAACCAAACTGCCGGTTCATTGTTTTGAGTTGATTGCGTGTTTTATCCATGCTTCCATATTGCTTCAGTTTTGCCCAGCGGTCAAGAGCATAACGGGCGATTTTTTTAGAATCCGCTTTATCTGTCTTTGGAGTACGGAGAGAGTCATCCCCGAAATCCCTGATCAGGATGGGATTGACAGCGCTGACAAAGATGCCGGCGTCAGAGAGCCAGTTGGCAACCGGTTCATAGTATCTGCCGGTATGCTCCATGCAGGCTTTGGTTTCGCCGTCAAGGTTTTTGATCTGCTCAATAAGAGCATTGATAGCGGACTGGGTGTGTGGGATATCGCAGGGCGGCATCAGAACCACATCTCCGGGTCTGCGGATGGTGACAGTGCTTTTACCTTTGGAAACATCAATACCAACAGCGTTCATGATAAAAACTCCTTTGAAATGAATTAGCAATGGTCAATACCAGATTTACTCATTGCCTATTCAATCTACTGGAGATATCACACGAACGAGAAAGTTCAACCTGCGTAAAACGAATGCTGCGAATGAGGGCTGGTTGGCTGACTTTTTTACGGACGTTAAGTCCAAGAAAGGAGAGGCCAGACCTATTGCCACACTCATTCTAACAGCTTAAGCAACAAGATGGGTAATTCCTTACTGGCTGTAAGGGGTATTAACCATAAATATATTGTAGTAGAAAGGAAGACAAAAACTATGGAATTATTGAGAGTCGAAAATCTCTGTAAAAATTATGGAACCGGAGATGCTCTGGTCAAAGCACTGCAAAATGTGTCCTTTTCTCTGGAACAAGGAGAATTCGCCGCCGTTGTGGGAGAATCTGGTTCGGGAAAAAGTACGCTTTTAAACTGTATCGGTGGTCTGGATAATCCTACCTCTGGCAAAATCTATCTGGACGGCGAAGATCTTTTCGCCCTGGATGAGCCCAGGAGAACGATCTTTCGCCGCCGCCGTATTGGTTTCATCTTTCAATCTTTTTATCTGATCTCAGAATTGAACGTGGAACAAAACCTGATCTTTCCTCTTCTTCTGGATCACCAAAAACCGGACTCTGGACGAGTGGAGGAACTTCTGGAACTGTTAGGTCTGAAAGACCGGCGCAATCACCTTCCCAGCCAGCTCTCCGGAGGCCAGCAGCAGCGGGTAGCCATTGGCCGCGCACTGATTATGCGTCCTGCTATCATTCTGGCCGATGAACCCACTGGCAATCTGGACTCCAAAAACAGTCAGGATGTCATTGATCTGCTGACCTGCGCATCCCGTCAATACCAACAGACTATTTTAATGATCACCCATAACATTCACCTCACCTCTTGTGCTGACCGGATCTTACGTGTATCAGATGGCATGGTGACCGACTTAGGAGGAATGCAGCCATGAAAAATTATCTGGACTTGGTTCCCCTTTCTGCGAAAGTAAACCGTAAAAACAGCCGCATGACCCGTATCTGTATCTTTCTCGCAGTCCTGCTGATCACAGGAATTTTCGGCATGGCAGATATGCAGCTGCAATCCCAGAAAATACGCTCTGCATACAATGCCGGAACCTGGCACGCTGCCTTTAACGGAATCACCGAAGAACAAGCCGCCATCATCCGTTCACGCCCAGAAATCAAAACCTCTTCCTGGTATGATGTTACTAATTACCAGCTGGACGAGGGATATACCATCCAGGGAACACAGACCGTTTTGTGTGGTATGGAGGAAACCCTGCTGGAATTCTTCCCCGTGAATGAGATTGTGGAAGGCAGTTTTCCCACACAGACAGATCAGATTGTTGCTACAAAAGGGATCCGTGATCGTCTCCATGTCCAAATCGGAGATACGATCGACCTTAAGACACCCCAAGGCCAGACTATTTCTTTGGTTATCAGTGGATTTACTGGAGACAGTTCCATGCTCACACAAAATGACGCTTTTGGCCTCTTTATGAGAATTGACACTTATCGGGCTTATTTCTTATCTGACACAAAAAAAATGGATTCCCAGCTTTTTGTTCAGTTTGTTCCTTACTGTAATATCCAGAAAAACATCTCTGAAATTCAATCTCAGTTTCATCTGTCGGACAAACAGATCAGTGAGAATACTGCCATACTTGGTCTGATGTTTCAGAGTATGGATTCCTATATGGTGCAGTTATATCTGACCGTTTTGTTTCTGGCCGTCCTGGTGATTCTGTCCGGTGTGCTGATGATCACCAGCAGTCTGAACAGCAGCATTGCCCAGAGGACAGAATTTTTCGGTATGCTCCGCTGCCTGGGTGCCACTCCAAAACAGATCCGTAAATTCGTCCGCAGAGAAGCTTTGGGGTGGTGCAGGCTTGCCATTCCATCCGCGATCTTCCTGAGTATCCTGATCTGTTGGATCTTATGTGCAGTTTTAAGATACATCAGCCCTGGACTTTTCTCGGATCTTCCTGTTTTTGGCGTCAGCTGGCCTGCCGTTTTTCTTGGATTGATCCTTGGCATCATTACCGTCTTGCTGGCTGCACATTCTCCCGCAAAACGTGCCTCCAAAGTCTCCCCGCTGACTGCCTTGTCAGGAAATTTTTCACCCGATTCTAAAATTAGTAAATCCGTCAGCACCTGGCTCTTTCCTGTGGATGTCTCGCTGGGGATTCACCGTGCAAAAGGGAACCGAAAGAATTTCTTCCTAATCACTGCTTCCTTTGCCTTCAGCATCATTTTATTTTTATCTTTCACAACTGTAGTGGATTTTCTGAATCATGCTTTTCAGCCTTTGAAGCCTTATGCCCCGGATCTTTCCATTATCAGTCAGGACAACACGCTCTCGGTCAGCCAAAATCTTCCGAAAGAGATCCAAAACATTTCCGGAGTCAAATGTGTCTTTGGGAGAAGCTTCGCCTATGATCTGACAGCAGAATCTGATGGGCAGTCTCTGACTGTGGATCTCATCTCCTATGAAGATCACCAATTTCAATGGGCTGAAGAGGATATGATGTTAAACGGAAGCACAAAAGAGACGGCAAAAGGAAAAGGGGTTCTGACCGTATTTGACCGTTCCAATCCTCTGAAAACAGGAGACACTGTCACTCTCCATACAGAATCTGAAACCATAGAACTGCCTGTTCTTGGAGTTCTCTCCACCTGTCCTTTTGATCAGGGAGCAGGCAAAGAAATCTTAATCTGTTCCGAAGACTTGTTCCGCCAGATCACCGGAGATACCGGATATACGATTGTCGATGTACAGCTTCTTAAAACTGCCACTGACACAGATGTATCTGCCATACGGGAATTGGCCGGAGAAGGCAACCGCTTTTCTGACAAGCGAATGAGCAATCAGGAAACCATCGGCGCCTATTATTCCTGTGCTCTGTTCATCTATGGATTCCTCGCAGTGATTGCACTGATAGCCGTCTTCAATATCATTAACTGTATTTCCATGAGTGTCTCTGCCCATATCCGACAATATGGCGCCATGAGGGCCATCGGGATGAGCGATCGACAACTCTTACGTATGGTTGCCAGTGAATCCGCCTGCTACGGCATATCGGGAATCTTCTTCGGCTGTCTATTGGGACTCCCCCTCCACAGGCAGCTGTTCCACGCCATTGTGACCTCCCGATGGGGAACCCCATGGACTTTCCCTTTTCTGCCAGTGACAATTATTCTTCTTGTTGTTATCGCAGCAATCCTTCTGGCCATATGGACTCCCTCCAGACGGATTCACCATCTGTCTGTCGTAGACACGATTAATGACCATTAAAAAAACAGGAAAGCATGTTCCATGCCGCAAGCGGCTTAGAACATGCTTTCCTGTTTTTCACATAATCATCGTATACACAATCACTGCCACCAAAGCCGGCAACATATTCGCGACTTTGATCTTTGCGTTTAGAAACAGATTCACACCGACGCAAAAGATCAGCATAGAACCTACCATGGAAATATTATCAATCATCAGGTCGGTCATAAACGGCTCAATAGCTCCGGCAAAAAGTGTAATCACCCCCTGGAATATGAACAGCGGAATGGATGCGAAAATTGCTCCAATACCAAAGCCTGCCGCAAAGACTGCCACAATAATTCCATCCAGAAGTGCTTTGGTAAAAAGCATAGATGGATCATGAGACAGTCCATCCTGAATCGGTCCGATAATCGCCATAGCGCCCACACAGATGGTCAGCGTAGTCATGACAAAACCATCAATAAATTTCGAATCCTTTTGGCGTCCTGCCTTAACCTTCAGCCAGGCGCCGAACCGCTCAAATTTTTCTTCAATATTTATGGCCTCTCCGAAAACCGCCCCGATGGCCAGACAAATGGTTGCCATTATGGTTCCTTCCGTACTAATAGAAGATCCCGAGACTGTAACCATCTTCTCCAGTGCCCCTGTGATTCCGATAAAAATAACCGCCAGGCCGTTGGCCTGCATAATTGTATCCTGGAACCTTTGACTGAGTCCTCTCTTACATAGAATACCAATGAGGCCGCCGATAATCACGGCGGCCGTGTTTACAAGTGTACCAATTCCTGCCATTTTTATCTCCTCTGACCGTTAAAAATTTTGTGACATTAATACAGTAAAGGAAATAAAAATCTTTGTCAATCCTAAATTTCTCTGTGTTTCTGCGCAAGAACTGTGTTTACTGCTTCTTTCCATCCTGCGTATTTGACCTCTCTGACTTTGCTGCCCATCTCCGGCTCATATTTCCTCCGGTTCAATTTTTTAAAAATC
>DSTMC04003__coassemble_2345_pt1 | contig 10509 bp, 9 predicted proteins | sample DSTMC04003__metabat2_high_PE_034 | metagenome-assembled genome bin DSTMC04003 | reverse complement strand
CATATCTATTTTTCCCTGAAGGATGAGACAGGAGTCCTGTCCTGTGTCATGTTTGCCGGACAGAGGAGAGGACTTGCCTTCCGGATGAAGGACGGGGACCGTGTTGTGGTGGGAGGAACGGTGGACGTTTACGAGCGCGACGGACGCTACCAGCTGTACGCCAGAGAGATCACCCTGGAAGGGGCCGGAGCTCTCTATGAACGTTTTCTGGCGCTGAAAGCGGAACTGGAAGAGATGGGGATGTTCGCGGCAGAATATAAGCAGCCCATTCCTCCGTATATCAGACGGCTGGGCGTGGTGACCGCTCCCACGGGAGCCGCTGTTCAGGATATCCGCAACATATCTTTAAGGAGGAATCCGTATCTTCAGATCATTCTTTATCCGGCGCTTGTCCAGGGGGAAGGGGCCGCGGACAGTATTGTACGCGGGATCCGCATGCTGGACCGGGCAGGAGTGGATGTGATCATTGTGGGCCGGGGCGGAGGATCCATCGAAGATCTCTGGGCCTTTAATGAGGAAAAGGTGGCCCGCGCGATTTTTGAATGCCGTACCCCTGTGATCTCTGCCGTAGGGCATGAGACAGATTTTACCATCGCGGATTTCGTGGCGGATTTAAGAGCGCCAACGCCTTCGGCGGCTGCGGAGCTGGCAGTTGCGGATTTTGCCGGTATACTTGAGAATCTCCGTGCATACCGGGAGCGCCTGGAAAGAGGCATCTCAGGGAAAATATCTCTTGGCAGAGCGAGACTTGCGCAGTACCAGACCCGCTTCCAGTATTTAAGCCCGCAGAGCCGTCTGAGGGACAACCGGGAGACACTGGTGAGGCTTGAGGATGCGCTGAGGAACGCCATGGACGGTAAAATACAGGCATACAGGCATACTCTGGGCATATATCTGGAACGGTTCAGAGGCCTGTCGCCTCTTGGCAAACTGAACCAGGGGTACTCTTTTGTGACAGACGCCAGAGGAAGGGCCGTGACAAGTATTGCCGGAGTGCATGCGGGGGATCGTCTTGAGATCGCGGTTACGGACGGAGTGATAGAGGCTGAGGTGGCAGGATGCAGGAAGGAAAATCGGGACAGATGACAGATGTACAGGAAAAAACTACGCAGAACAACGAGGAAAAATCCCTGGACGAAGTTTTCACACAGCTTGACGTGCTGGCGCAGAAACTTGAAAACAGTGAAACTTCTCTGGAGGACTCTTTCCGCTATTATAAAAAAGGAATGGAGCTTCTGAAATACTGCAGCCAGAAACTGGATACAGTAGAAAAAAAGATGCTCCAGATGGATGAAGATGGGACATTACGGGAATTTTAAGGATGAACTGAATACAAGAACGGAGAAAGCGGAAGAGGTGATCCGCCGCTGGCTGCCGGAGGAAACAGGGTTTGCCAGAACCATGGCGGAAGCCATGAACTACAGTATGTGCGCCGGGGGAAAACGTCTGCGCCCCATACTTCTTCTGGAAACCTGCCGCCTGTTCGGCGGGGACGAGAGTCTGGCGGAGCCTTTTATGGCGGCGATCGAGATGATCCATACCCATTCGCTGATCCACGACGATCTTCCGGCTATCGATAATGACGATTACCGGAGAGGGCGTCTTACCACTCATAAGGTATACGGGGAGGCAATGGGCGTCTTAAGCGGCGTGTGCCTTCTGAATTATGCCTATGAGACGATGTTCCGGGCGTTCGCCCTGGCTCCGGGAGACGACCGGGTGATCCGCGCGGTACAGATCATGGCGGAGAAGACAGGGATATATGGAATGCTGGGCGGACAGAGCGTGGATGTGGAAAACGACGGCAAACCCATAACAAAAGAAATGCTGGATTATATCTATGAGCATAAGACTTCCGCGCTGATCGAAGCATCTATGATGACAGGCGCCGTTCTTGCAGGAGCGGATGCAGAAGAGACTGCAGCAGTGGAAAAAGCAGCTTCCTACATAGGACTTGCATTTCAGATCCGGGACGATATTCTGGATGTGACCAGTACAAGCCGGGAACTGGGCAAACCGGTCCACAGCGATGAAAAGAACAGCAAGGTTACCTATGTGACCCTGTTCGGTACGGAAGAAGCTTCCCGTCAGGTATCGGATCTGTCGGAGAAGGCTGTTTCGCTGCTGGAGGGATTAAACAGAAAAAATGAATTCCTGACGGAGCTGATCCGGGAGATGGTCAGCCGCAGGAAGTGAAAGAAGGATACGAAGGATGCTGGAAAAGATTAAAAAGCCAAATGACATTCATAAGATTGCCCTGGCGGATTTTCCTGCCCTGGCAGACGAGATCAGGCAGTTTCTGATAGAGTCTGTAAGCCGGACAGGGGGGCATCTTGCGTCAAATCTCGGCGTGGTAGAGCTGACGATGGCTCTCCATAACGTCCTGGATCTTCCGAAGGACAAGATCATCTGGGATGTGGGACATCAGGCATACACGCACAAAATACTTACCGGCAGGAAGGAAGGATTCGCCCGTCTGCGGATGGAGGGCGGCATGAGCGGATTTCCCAAGCGAAAAGAGAGCCCCTGCGACGCTTTTGACGCAGGACACAGTTCTGATTCCATATCCGCCGGTCTTGGCTATGTCAGAGCCAGAGACCTGTCAGGCGACAACTATTATGTGGTTTCCGTGATCGGAGACGGGGCGCTTACGGGCGGTATGGCTTATGAAGCGCTGAATAACGCGGCTGAATTGAAGACCAATTTTATCATTATCCTTAACGACAACAATATGTCCATATCCCGGAACGTGGGAGGAATGTCTTCCTATCTCAGCGCCCTGAGAACGGCGGAATCCTACACAGGAATGAAACTCAGCGTGACGAAGACACTGAAAAAAGTCCCGAAAGTGGGAACCGCCCTGGTGGATACGGTGCGGAAGACCAAGAGCAGCATCAAGCAGCTGATCATTCCGGGAATGCTTTTTGAAAATATGGGGCTGACATATCTGGGACCAGTGGACGGTCACAATATGCGCCAGATGATGAAGCTCTTTAATGAGGCAAAACGTGTGGAGGGGCCGGTGATCGTTCATGTCCTTACGGAAAAAGGCCGTGGCTACAGACCTGCCAGCCTGCATCCGGACCGTTTTCACGGAACAGGACCTTTTGATATAAAAACGGGGAAACCGCTTGCTGTTAAGAAGGGACTCACGTATACGGAAGTGTTTTCCAACGCCATGAAAGACCTTGGCAGAAAAGAAAAGAAGCTTGTGGGAATCACCGCCGCCATGCCGGAAGGCACCGGGCTGAAAGAATTCGGAAGACTGTTTCCCGACAGATTTTTCGATGTGGGGATCGCGGAGGAACATGCGGTTTCTTTTGCAGCCGGGCTGGCCCTGGGAGGGATGATCCCCGTGGTGGCGATCTACTCATCCTTCCTGCAGAGGTCGGTGGATCAGATGCTGCAGGATGTCTGTATGCAGAATCTCCATGTGATCTTTGCCATCGACAGGGCGGGGATCGTAGGCGCGGACGGAGAGACACACCATGGATGCTTTGATCTTTCCTATCTCACCATGATGCCGAATATGACAGTCATGGCTCCAAAGAACCAGCAGGAACTTAAGGAGATGCTGGAGTTCGCGGTAAAGGCGGACGGCCCCTGCGCCATCCGTTATCCCAAAGGCCATGCGTATCAGGGACTGGAGGAATTCCAGAGCCCTGTGGAGTACGGAAAGAGCGAAGTCCTTTTCAGAGGGACAGGCACAGCGATACTTTCCGTGGGAAGCATGACGGAAATCTGCGAGAAGGTATATACAGAACTGAAGGAACGGGGCGATAACCCCACTTTTGTGAACGCGAGATTTGTAAAACCGCTGGATACGTCTCTTCTGGACGAGCTGGCGAAAGACCACAGTCTTTTTGTAACTGTGGAGGAAAATGTGAAGAACGGCGGATTCGGGGAGCATGTGGCGGCTTATATGGAGGCCTGCCATCCGGAGTGCAGAGTACTGCCCATCGCGATCTGGAACCGTTTTATCGGGCACGGGGAAACCGAAAGCCTGCGGGCGGAAGTGGGACTTTCCGCACCGGAGATCCTCGGCGCCATAGAGGAGTATGAGAAACAGTAATGAAGAAACGGCTTGACATTTTAATGACAGAGAGAGCCCTTGCGCCTTCCAGAGAAAAGGCGAAGGCATATATCATGTCCGGAAGCGTTTACGTGGACGGGCAGAAGGAAGATAAGGCGGGAACCATGTTCCCGGAGGAGGTTTCCATTGAAGTAAGAGGCAATACCCTGCCCTATGTGAGCAGGGGCGGCCTGAAGCTGGAGAAGGCAATGAAGAATTTCGGCGTTTCCCTGGAGGGAAAGGTATGCATGGACGTAGGCGCGTCCACAGGAGGCTTTACAGACTGTATGCTTCAGAACGGGGCGGTGAAAGTTTATTCCATCGACGTGGGATACGGCCAGCTGGACTGGAAACTGAGAAATGATCCCCGGGTGGTGTGTATGGAGAAGACCAACATCCGTTATGTGCTTCCGGAACATCTGGAGGAAAAAGCGGACTTTTCCTCTATTGACGTATCCTTCATTTCCCTGACAAAAGTGCTGCTTCCTGTGAGAAACCTTCTCACAGACGAGGGGGAGATCGTATGTCTCATCAAACCCCAGTTTGAAGCGGGAAGAGAAAAAGTCGGAAAGAAGGGCGTGGTACGCGATCCGGCGGTCCATCTCGAGGTGATCGAAAAAGTGATCGCCTACGCTGCGGCAATCCATCTGGAACCCCGGCATCTTTCCTTTTCTCCCATCAAAGGGCCGGAGGGGAATATTGAATATCTGCTGCATCTGAAAAAACGTCCGGAAGAACAGGAAATCATCTCCCGTCTTGACACAGACCCGGAGACAGTGGTGCGGGAAGCCCATCAGGAACTGGACTGAGGAAGACGGTATGGACAAGTTTTATATCATCACAAACAGTGACAAGGACGAAAATCTTGAGATCACAAAAAAGATCGAGAATTATTTAAAACAAAAAGGCAAAGAATGCCAGGTACAGCTTGCTGAAAGGAAACAGGAAGGAAGCTATCATTATACGAATCCGAACCTGATACCGGAGGGGACGGAGTGCATACTTGTTCTGGGAGGGGACGGAACCCTGCTCCAGGCTGCCAGAGACGTGGTACACAGGGAGATTCCCATGCTGGGAATGAACCTCGGCACTCTCGGTTTCCTGGCGGAAGTGGACCGCCAGTCCATCCTTCCGGCTCTGGATCAGCTGCTCAGGGACGACTATGAGATCGAGGACCGCATGATGCTTACCGGAACCGTTTACCGGGGAGACAGTATCATCGGTCATGACGTGGCCCTGAATGATATTGTGATCTGCCGTGAAGGCCCTCTCCGTGTGGTGGGATTCAAGAATTACGTAAATAACGAGTATCTGAATTCCTATAATGCCGACGGGATCATCATAGCGACGCCCACCGGTTCCACCGGATACAGCCTTTCCTGCGGCGGCCCGATCATATCACCAAGCGCGTCCATGACTCTGATGACTCCCATAGCGCCCCATACCCTGAATACCAGGAGCATCATCTTCCCGGCGGAGGATGTGATCACTGTGGAGCTGGGAGAAGGCCGGAGACAGGACAAAGAAAAGGGTCTGGCGTCCTTTGACGGGGATACGGTGATCCCCATGGTGACAGGAGACAGGATCGTGGTGCGCAAAGCGTCTGTAAGCATACATATCCTGAAGCTGAACCATTTAAGTTTCGTTGAGGTCCTGCGGCAGAAGATGAGGAACATTTAAGATACCGGAGGTTGTACATTGAAGGTAGCAAGACATGAAAAAATAAAAGAACTGATACAGAAATATGAGATCGACACCCAGGAAGAGCTGGCTGCCCGCCTGAATGAAGCGGGATTCCGCGTGACCCAGGCTACTGTGTCCAGAGATATCCGGGCGCTGAAGATGACCAAGGTCGCGGGAAAGAACGGCAGATCCCATTACGCGATACTTAAGGACTTTCCCTCGGAGATGGGGGACAAATATACGAGAGTGCTTCACGACGCCCTTCTGTCCATTGACCAGGGGCAGAACTTGGTGGTGATCCGCACGGTACCGGGGATGGCCATGGGAGTGGCGGCGGCTCTCGACGCGCTGAAATGGGACGAGATACTGGGAAGCATAGCCGGAGACGATACGGTGATGTGCGCGGCGAAGAACGCCGAGCAGGCCGCGTCTGTGGTAAAACGTTTGAAAAGTATTCTTCATTAGGAGGTAAAATGTTAGTTCATCTGCATGTGAAAAACCTGGCTCTGATCCAGGATATCGAGGTGGAATTCGGGCCGGGACTGAATATCCTCACCGGAGAGACCGGCGCTGGAAAATCAATCCTTCTGGGTTCCATGCAGCTGATCCTGGGAGGCAGGATCGCAAAAAACATGATCCGTACAGGAGCTCCCTACGCGCTGGTAGAGCTCCTGTTTCAGATTGAGGACGAGAAGGTGCAAAAAGAACTTGAGGATCTTGAAATCTATCCCGAGGAAGGACAGGTGCTTCTCTCCAGGAAAATCCTGGAGGGAAGAAGCATCAGCAGGATCAACGGCGAGACCTGTACAGTAGGACAGATGAAGGCGGCGGCCTCCTGCCTTCTGGATATCCACGGGCAGCATGAGCATCAGTCTCTTCTGTATCCGGACAGACAGCTGGAGATCCTTGACGCATATGGAAAAGAGAAAGTCGAGCCTTCGAAAGCGCAGGTCCGCGAGGCTTATCATGAATACAGAAAATGTCTCCAAACCCTGAAAGAACTGGATACAGATGAGGAACAGAGAAACCGTGAGAAAGCTTTTCTGGAATTTGAGATCAGTGAAATCGAAAAAGCGTCTCTCCGTATCGGAGAAGATGAAGAACTGGAAAAACTTTACCGCCGTCTCAGCAACAGCCGTCTGATCATGGAAACACTGCAGACGGTCCACAGCCTTACCGGATATAATCAGGGCGCGGGAGACGCCATCGGAAGCGCCGTGCGTGAGCTTTCCCGGGTGACAGAATATGATACGGAACTGGAAACTCTGGGGAATACCCTGGGGGATATCGACGGGCTTCTCAATGACTTTAACAGAGAACTTGCCTCCTATGTGGAGGATATGACCTTTGACGACGAAACTTTCTACGAGACAGAGAAGCGTCTGGATCTTCTTAACGGGCTGAAGGCAAAATACGGAAAGACGATCGAAGATATTCTGGCATATCAGGAGGAACAGCAGAAAAAACTGGAAGACATTGACAGATATGAGGAAAGATTCCGGGAAGCGCAGGAAGGTCTCGAAAGAGCAAAAGAAAAACTTGAAAAGTTTTCGCATGATCTGTCGGAAATCCGGAAAGACTACAGCAGGACGCTTACAGAAAAAATTGTGGAAGGTCTCCGCGATCTGAATTTCCTGGATGTGAAATTCAATATCAGTTTTAAACGGAAAAAAGATTTTTCCGCCAATGGTTATGATGATGTGGAATATGAGATATCCACCAATCCGGGCGAAGATCTGAAGCCGCTTGGAACGATCGTATCCGGCGGAGAACTTTCCAGGATCATGCTGGCGATCAAGGCGATCCTCGCGGACAGAGACCAGATTGAAACGCTGATCTTTGACGAGATCGATACCGGTATCAGCGGAAGGACCGCGCAGAAAGTATCCGAAAAAATGGCGGTGATCGGACGCAGCCACCAGGTATTGTGTATCACCCATCTGCCCCAGATCGCAGCCATGGCGGACACACATTTTGAAATAGAAAAGCACCAGAAGGGAATGGAGACTATTACAGAGATCCATCCTCTGGATGAAAAGGAATCCGTCCGGGAGCTTGCCAGACTTCTGGGAGGCGCGCAGATCACGGACGCGGTGATTCAGAACGCGCATGAAATGAAAGAATTGGCACAGGTACATAAAACTGCAAGACTGAAATAAAATGATCCGTCGCATAATAAGAGAGGGTAATCCGGGAGAGATTATTCTCTCTTTTTCTTTTTTGTTCCGGCGTTTAAGCGGCGGAAACACTGCTGAAGCACCGGAAAACAGCAAGGAAAGGATGTGGCGGAATGGACAGAAAAAAGAAATACCGGCGGTTCCTGCTGTTGTGCCTTTGTCTGGACGCGGCGGCTGTCTGCTGGCTTGGCTGGCGGCAGCTGGACCGGAAGGTTCCGGATGAGATCCATGTGTCTGAAAATGAAAAACAGGAGATGCAGAAGATCCTGGATAATCCTCTTTTGACTTTTGAGGAAACGCTGGAGGTATCCGGTGAAGGAAGCTATCTGCTTCCCTGCCGTCTTCTGGGGATCATTCCTTTTAAAAATATCAAGGTGACTCCTTCGGAGAGTTCGTCTGTTTATGTAAGCGGCGATACAGTGGGCATATATATGGAAACAGAGGGCGTGCTGGTCATAGACACAGGCGAGATCCTGTCGAAGGACGGCGAGGCGCAGGAACCGGCGAAAGATATCCTGAAGCCGGGAGATTATATTGTGGCTTTTAATGAAGAAGAAATATCCGGAAAAAAAGAGCTCATGGAAGATCTCCGGCATATCGGCGGGGAAGAGGTAACTCTTGACGTGGTAAGGGACGGCGAGACAGTTCCCGTATCGGTTACGCCGGTTCAGGACGCCTCGGGAGACTATAAGCTGGGGATCTGGGTGAGAGACAATACACAGGGGATCGGAACACTTACATTTATCGACAGCCAGGGACGCTACGGGGCGCTTGGCCATGGAATCAGCGATGTGGACACCGGAGAGCTACTTACAATCAGCGCAGGAGCCCTTTACCAGGCGGAAATCCTGGGAATTCAGAAAGGAAGCAGCGGGAGTCCCGGAGAACTGGCGGGTATGATCCGCTATGAGCCGGACAGGATCATAGGAAGCATACGGCGCAATACAAAAAACGGAATATACGGTAAATACACCGGAGAGACAGGCGGCCTTTCGCTGCGAAAGATGGAAGTGGCCTATAAACAGGAGCTGGAAACAGGTCCGGCGTCCATTCTCTGCTGCGCGGACGGCGAAGTGAAAGAATATGAGGCGGAGATCACAAGGATCGATATGAACCATGAAGACACCAACAAAAGTTTTGTGATCCAGGTGACGGACCCGCGGCTTCTGGAACTGACGGGAGGGATCGTCCAGGGGATGAGCGGAAGCCCTGTAATCCAGAACGGAAAAATCGCCGGCGCCATCACACACGTTTTTGTGCGGGATTCCGCCAGCGGTTACGGTATTTTTGCGGAAACCATGCTGGAAAATTCCGCCGGATAAGACAAAAATCCTGTAGAAATCTGCCGCGCGCTATATGAGGAACTGAGTCGAAAGTTTTCCGTTAACTGAAAATGATGTATGTTTAACTCGAAAACAGACGAACGAAAATGCCGGTATTCAGCCAGTTTCAGCTTGATTTCGCAATATGCCTTCCCTATAATAACCTTGATGTTAGAAGTTAGGAGGAAACTGGCCTCATGGAAAAATTAAATGTGGCAATCGCAGACGATAATGAGAAAATGCTGGATATACTGAGTCGTATGATCGACGGAGATAAGGACCTGACGTTAGTCGGTAAAGCGCACAATGGAGAAGAAATCTTAAATATTATCAGAGAAAAAGAACCTGATGTCGTTATTCTGGATATTATCATGCCGAAAATGGACGGACTTACCGTGATGGAGAAATTCAGTCAGGAAAATACAGGGAAAAAGATCCCTTCTTTTATCGTAGTATCCGCAGTAGGCCAGGAGCGTATTACGGAAGACGCCTTCAGCCTGGGCGCCGACTATTATATGCTGAAGCCTTTTGACAATCAGGTGCTCCTGAACAGGATCAAGCATCTGCGCCGGCCGGGAGAGAGAAGAAACAGAGAGCCGGTAAGGCAGGCTGTAAGAGAGGATACCGCGCCATACGGAGCCCGGAATCTGGAAGCAGACGTGACGAATGTGATACATGAGATCGGCGTGCCGGCACATATTAAAGGCTACCAGTATCTCAGAGACGCCATTATCCTGGTGATCAATGATATGGAGATGCTGAATTCCATAACCAAGATCCTGTATCCGACCATAGCCAAGAAGCATCAGACTTCTCCCAGCCGGGTGGAGCGGGCCATCCGCCATGCGATTGAAGTGGCGTGGAGCAGGGGAAAGATGGATACCATTGACGCTCTTTTCGGCTACACGGTCAGCACAGGTAAGGGAAAACCTACGAATTCCGAGTTTATTGCCCTGATCGCAGACAAGATCCGCCTGGAATACAAAAATCACTCTTTCCAATAGAAATGATTTAAGGTATAATAAACATATATATATGTATCAGTTACCAAGGAGGGGTATTTACAGATGAAAAGGATTTTATTTGCAACCTCAGAGGCAGTACCTTTTATCAAAACCGGCGGACTTGCGGACGTAGCAGGCGCACTTCCCAAATGTTTTGACAAGCGTTACTTTGATATCCGCGTCATTCTTCCGAAATATGCCTGCATGAAACAGGAATGGAAGGATAAAATGCAGTATATTACTCATTTCTA
>DSTMC04003__coassemble_2035_pt1 | contig 12214 bp, 10 predicted proteins | sample DSTMC04003__metabat2_high_PE_034 | metagenome-assembled genome bin DSTMC04003 | reverse complement strand
ACTGGAAACAGCCGGATCACTTCCGCGTTGTCTACCTGCCCCGTATAGAGATCCTTGAGAAGGCCGCTACGAAGATCGGCGATTTTCTGAGCACCTACCGGCAGCAGATCTGAAATAGAATATGAAGAAGGAGGAAAGCTCTGACGTCACATACTGGCGTTCAGGATTTCCTCCTTTTCGTTTATCTGGGACCGGCAGAAGATTCCGCTTTTGCGGGAAACTGCACAGTGATCCTCAAAACAGATTCTTTTAAAAGGGACGCCTTGATTTCTCCCCTGTGGGCTTTCACGATAGCTTCCGCGATAGACAGCCCTATCCCGTATCCTCCTTTACCGGAATTTCTGGATGCGTCTTCCCGGTAAAAGCGTTCAAAAAGGTGTCCCACTGTTTCCGCCGCCATGCCCTGAACAGTGTTTTCCACTGTCAGCCTGGCTGTTTTTCCGTTTTTCTCCAGGGTAAGAAGAATTGAACCGTTTTCATTGGAATACTTGACCGCATTGTCCAGAAGAATGGAAACCAGCTTTCTTAAGGACTGTTCCTCTCCCCTGATGACCACCATCTCCTGGATCTGTACGCGGAAACTTTTGTTTTCCATAATAGCCAGCGCCTGGAAAGACTGCGCCGTCTCCTCCACCAGATCGGAAAGAGGAAGATCGATCAGCGGTATCTTCGTTCCGCCCTCCTCCATCCTTGCCAGATAGATCAGTTCATTGGTAAGGATCGCCAGGCGGTTCGTCTGCCTGCGCATATCCTCCAGCCATTCGTTTTCTCCGATCTCGATCTCCAGCACGTCCAGATCCGCGCCGATCGTGGTAAGCGGCGTCTTGATCTCATGTCCGGCATCCGTGATGAAACGCTTCTGTTTTTCATAGCTTTCATACACAGGTTTCATCACAATTCCGGAAAATATATAGATCAGAACAAATACCAGAAAGAGGCCCGCCATGGAAACTCCTGCGCTGGTCAGAAGAACGTTCTTTACGCTGCCCATCTCCCGGGTGCAGTCCAGAAAAACGATCAGTGAGTCGTCCTCAGACGCGATTCTCCGGTAGCGATAATCTCCGAGAAATCCTCTCTGCTTTTCTGTCCGCCAGGCCTCAGCGGCATACTCTTTTGCCTCTTCGCTGTCCACTGCGGAAATCATTTCAACATCCACAGTCAGGATTTCTCCGTTTTCGTCCAGTGTCGCAGAGAAAAACCGCGTCGCATAAGGTGTTTCCGGAGAAAACATATTCTGCCCGTCGAACGAGTCCGGGAGTTCCTTAAATCCGCTCCCTCTTTCCGGCGGAGGAAATCTGCCGTCGTTTTCAGCCAGGAGATCCAGAAGATTATCCATCCCTCCCACCATTTCCCGATAGTTCAGGAAATTCAGCAGCCCCATGAGCAAAGCAATCACCAGAATCAGAGATCCAAGGCAGATCCCGATAAATTTCATGCGCAGCCTGCGTATCATACGAGCACCTCCAGAGAATACCCGGAATTGCGGATGGCCTTAATACAGATATCTGCGTTAAGCGCCTGAAGTTTTTTTCTTAAACAGGAAATATAAACCCAGACCACATGATTCTCCGCCTCGCTGTTATAGCCCCAGATTTTTTCCAGAAGCCGTTCTGTGGGAATCAGATGGCCCTGATTCAGCATCAGGATCTCCATCAGCTGAAATTCCTTGTTTGCCAGCCGAAAGTTACCTGTATCGGAACTGAGCTCATGACAGGCGCAGTCCAGTGTGATATTCCCCATATGGAGCCGGGAATCAGCCGCCCTGCTGGTCACCCGGAGCATCGCCCGGATCCTTGCCAGAAGCTCTTTGGTAGAAAAAGGCTTTGTGAGATAATCGTTTGCCCCGAGATCCAGACCCGTTACCTTGTCCTCCACCTCTGATTTTGCCGTCAGTATCAGGATGGGGATTCCATTCCCTGTTTTCCTCAGTTTTTTCAGAACTGTAATTCCATCCATCACCGGCATCATAATATCCAGGATCACTCCGTCGTAGAGTCCTGTCTTCAAAAAATCCAGGGCCTCCTGTCCATTCACAACCGCATCCACGGAATAACCGTTTTTTTCCAGGATTTTCACAAGCGCTCTGGACAGCGAAAGTTCATCTTCCGCCAGCAGAAGCCTCATACCTATCACCCGCCTCTTTCCAGTTTATTGTATCACATCTTCATTTTCACGAAGTTCCCCGTCAACGATCCTTACGATCCTCCCGGCGTTTTGCGCCACATTCAGATCGTGCGTGATCATTACGATCGTATTTCCGATCTCATTCAGTCTGTGGAAGAGCTTCAGCACCTCTTTGCCGCTGTTCTGATCCAGCGCGCCTGTGGGTTCGTCAGCCAGCAGAATGGCCGGTTCGCCCACCAGGGCTCTCGCGATCGCCACACGCTGCTGCTGTCCTCCGGAAAGTTCTCGCGGTTTATGGCGGATCCTCTCGGAAAGCCCGAGCATATGGATCACGTCCCTGCCTGCTTCTTCCGCTTTCTTCATAGTCATTCCCCTGACCAGCAGGGGCATGACTATATTTTGCAACACATTATATGTGGGAATCAAGTGATATTTCTGAAAAATAAATCCTATTTTTTCATTGCGTATCTGTGTGATCTGTTTTTCTTTTGCCTCATGGATCGGAATCCCGTCCAGAAAATACGTGCCGCTGTCAGCCTTATCCATACAGCCGATAACGTTCATCAATGTACTTTTTCCGGAGCCTGACGGGCCCAGAACAGCAAGAAATTCTCCTTTTTTTACACACAGACTCACATTCTTCAGCGCATGCAGTTTCGAATCTCCGATTGCGTAATATTTATTCACACCTTCCATCCGGATGGTTTCATTCACTCTGAGTCCCCTCCCTGCATCCAGATTTCTACAATAACCTCCTCGCCGTCCTCATCTTCTTCAAACAGCACTTCCAGCTCATCTCCGGCTTCCAGGATACTGAAGGTGCGGACGTCCCCGGTATCCGTATGCACTTTTACCGAAACCGGCAGATAAACTGTGGTAACTCCCGACGCGTTTTCCTCATCAGCGGAGGAGGAATCTCCGCTTTCCTCCTGTTTGGGATCAAACTCCATATCCCCCATTTTTTCCGGATCAAACTCCATGTCCCCCATCTCTTCCGGATCAAATTCCATGCCTCCCATCTTTTCCAGGTCAAATTCCATATCCCCCATCTCTTCCGGGTCAAATTCCATGTCTCCCATCTTTTCCGGGTCAAATTCTATATCTCCCATCTCTTCCGGATCGAACTCCATATCTCCCATTTTTTCGGGGTCAAATTCCATATCTCCCATCTTTTCCGGATCAAACTCTCCGTCTGCCGCATCGTTCTTCTCAGAGTCTTCTTCATCCCCGGCTTCACTTTCCGCTTCTTTTGCCTCAGTGTCCTCCGATTCTTCCTCTGATTTATCTTCCGCAGTGCCGTCTGCTTTTTCCTCTGACTTGCTTTCCTCAGCGCCGTCTGCTTTCTCTTCTGACTTATCTTCCTCAGCGCTGTCTGCTTTCTCTTCTGACTTATCTTCCTCAGCGCCGTCTGCTTTCTCTTCTGACTTATCTTCCTCAGCGCCGTCTGCTTCTTTCTCTGACTTATCTTCCTCAGCGCCGCCTGATTCTTTCTCTGTCTCCTCCTCTGCCGCGCTCTCTGTTTCCGTTTCTTTCTCAATATAGGTCATTTCATTGCCAGTGATCGATATCACCTGTATGATCGCTTTTCTCTGATTTGACTGTAATTTTTCTTCGGCAGCATCCTCTGCCAGTACATTCTGCGGCAATGTAAATACAAGCAGACCTGCCGCGAGAAGAGTTCCTGTTTTCTTTAAAATTTTCACCATAATCAACCTCTCTTTTCCTGATTATTTATTCCGCGTTCAAAGCCTCCACCGGTTCCAGCCGCGACGCTTTCCACGCCGGATAGATACCAAAAAGCGTTCCTGTCAGCACCGCAAAACAAAGCGCGGCCGCGCAGGCAATAAAACTTGTTTCAACACGCACGTCAAAATGCTGAACGACCGGGAGTACCGCAAAGCTTACTATGATACCTAATATGCCTCCGATACAGCTGATAGCGGCCGACTCCAGTAGAAATTCGGTAAGGATAGTCCCCTGGGACGTTCCGATCGCCTTCAGGATTCCGATTTCATTGGTCCGTTCCTTGACGGCCACAAACAATACGTTCATGATCCCGATACCGCCTACCAGGAATACAATCACCGCCATTGCCGACAAAAGAAGCGTCAGTGTCTCATTGGAAGACTGCGCCGCCTCCATTTTGCTTCCCGAATCCTCAAAGGTGAATTCCACGTCCGGATAATTTTCTTTAAGCACTGTTCTCACAGATTCGATCACTTTCGACAGGCTGTTCACATCTGACGCGAGCACGGTGAGCACCGGGTCGATCTCCTCGCCCGTCACATATTTTATCCCGGTTTCATAGGCAATAAAAACAGACGTATCCGGGCTGATCCCCGAAGAGACTGTGGAAGTCTGTTCCAGAACGCCAGACACCGTATAAGCCCGGTCGTCAATATAAATCGTACTTCCCGTGATCTCCTCTGAATTTCCAAAAAGCTCTTCCGCCACTGTAGAACCAAGCACGCATACCCTGCTTTTCGTATCATCGTCAGCCGCGGTAATAAAGGATCCTTCCGCCATTTTAAGCTTGCTGACCGTCTCATAACTCTCCTTTACGCCCGCCACCGTATAGGTTCTGGCAGACGTCAGGCTGGCTCCTTCAATGGAAGCCTGTGTGCTGTAGGAAATCGTAGCTCCGTCGATATCCGACACAAAACGCAGGATATCCTCCACGTCGCTTTGGGAAAGGACGATCTCCTCCTGGTTCAGGCGGTCATCCACGACACTGCTTTCTGTTTCCGCCTCCTCCTGACTCTCTGTTTCCGCATCCTCTTCTTCCTGATCTTCTGCGTTTTCTTCCTCTTCCTCCCCGCTCACGCCGTCTTCATCCGGCATTTCGCCAGGAGTGAAATCCCCTCCGGCAAAGTCTCCCTCCGGTATTTCATCCGGATTGAAATCTCCTCCGGAAAAACCGCCTCCTGGCATCTCGCCCGGATTGAAGCCTCCTCCGGAAAAATCTTCTCCTGATGCATCACCTGAGGCAGAATCTCCTCCTGCAAAATCTCCTCCCGGCATTTCACCCGGAAAAGATCCTGACGCAAAAGAAGGAACGCCGGACGACGCTTCGCCGGAAGAATCCCCCGCGCCGCCTCCTCCGAACATACCTCCAAACATATTGCCGAACATCTGGCCGATATTGCCGAAAGAAAAGCCTCCGCCGCCACCGCTTTCTTCCTCGCCTCTGTATTCATAACTGATATCGATGGCTCCCGCGTTCAGATTCGCGAACTGCTCCGCTACATCTGCCTGACCGCCTTTTCCGATGCCGATCACCAGAACAATCGTCGCCGCACCTACTACGATACCGATCGACGTCATGACAGACTTGAATTTGTTCTGATTAATGTTCAGCGCGACCAGCCTTAAAAGCTCCATATTTCTCATTCTGTCACCTGGCTTTCTATGAGAACTGTATCGCCTTCCTCAAGGCCGGACACTACCGCCACGGTATTCCCGTTTGAAAATCCGGTTTCAATGTCAGTCTCCACGATCGTTCCGTCCTCCTCAAGCACCTTCACAAAGGAGCGCGTTCCGTCCATGTGGACCGCCTGATTGGAGATATAGAGCGTATCCTCTGCGCTCTTACCGGCAATGCTCACCTCGCCGGTCATTCCCGAGTAAATTTTACTGCTGTCCGCGGTAATACGTACTGTCACATCATAATTGACTGTGGAAGATCCGGAGGTCGAAGAAGTCGCCACTTCCGTGACAGTCGCCTCAAATGGCTCCCCGTCGTATGCAGTCAGGTACACTGTCGCCGTATCTCCCACCGCCACGCTGGAAATATCGTCCTGGGAAACAGAAACCGTCATGCTCACTTCATCCTGATCCATATATGTCACAACCGTGGCGTCGTTGATGACATTGTCTCCCGCTCCATAAGCGACCTCCACAACAGAACCGGAATACCCGGCATACACGATCCCGTCTCCGATCTGGCTTTCGAATTCCTCCAGATTCTCCTCACATTCTTCCAGAGTCTCTCTGGCGTCGTTCAGGTCGTCCTCCAGGCCGTCTGTATCGATCTCATACAACTGATCCGCGTATTTATAATTGGTCATCGCATTCTCATAAGTCTGCTTTGCCTCGATCGTGCCTGTGGTAAGATTGTTTTCCGCGATTTTCAGCTCTGCTTCCAATTCTTCCAGTTCATCTTCATCATCCGTTTCTGCAATCTCTTCTTCCAGATCCGCCACATTTTCCTCAAGGGTCTTTACAGTAGCGTTGTATGTTTCCTCTGCCGTTTCTCCTTCTGCAAGGTACATCTGATAAGTATAGTCTGCTTCCGCCCGTTTGCTTTCCACATTGATCTCTTCTTTGGAAACCAGAAGCTTTGCAGACGCCACGGCGTTCTCCATCTCCTCTCTGTAATCCGCAATGCTTTCATCCGTAATCTTCAGGATCGGGTCGCCTTCGCTTACCGTCTGCCCTGTGGCCACATAGACCTCTTCTACTTCCAGGGAAGTCGTTTCTCCGCTTTCGGAACTGCCCGATACAGGAGAGGAAGACATCTCCATCCCGGAGCCTGCCGCCGAAATGGAATCCGTCAGTGATGAACCACTCTGGCCGCCTGCCGCTCCCTGCGCGGAAATACTGTTTCCTGATATCTCGGAAGCTGAACCCATTGACGCAGAGCCCGCCTGATCGCCAGTTCCCTGTGCAGAAGCTGTGGTTCCAGACGTTTCAGAAGAGGAATCTGACGATGAAACCGATACTTCCGTCACCTCGGCTATGGAAAAAATCTGTTCTGTCGTTCCGTATTCAATGGTCCCGCTTTCACTGATCCCCGCGGAAACAGATCCCCTGCGCACCGTCTCTTCTTTATAGTTGCTGGTTGCCGCCGTTTCCTGCTCTTTTCCCAAAGTGCGGTAGGCAGCATAGCCGCCGCCTAAAATCACCACGGCGGGCAGACATACAATCAGGATTTTTCTCCCCTTTTTCCTGATACTCAATTTACTCATTCTGACTGTCCTCCTCCGATGCTTTCTTTTCTTTGCCGGTTGTATCTGCCGTCACAGTTGCTGAAGATCCGGCGGAAAGTCTGCCGTTCTCATTGTCCACAGTAACCGTCACTTCATAATTTACAGTCGTCCGGGAATTCCCTTCCTGTTCTTCCATGGCTTTTTCTGTTATTTTGCCGGACAGTTCCTGTCTTCCTCCCACATTCACCTCAACTGTGTCGCCAACCTGCATCTGAGCAATATTTTCCTGCGGCACCGCTATGGTGACAAATACCTTTTCGGTATCATAAAAACTCAGAACCGGCACTGAACTGTCCAGTACGTCGTCCGCTTCGTAATTAACCGCGGCAACGGTTCCGCCGGTATCCGCAGTAATGATACCGTCTGTCATCTGAGAGAGAGCCTCCTTCTTTTCTTCCATCTCCGCCCTGGTATTTTCCGCTTCCGCAAGAGACTCTTCCCATTCTTCAAGCTCCTGTTCATAGGTGATTTCCGCCAGCTTTCCGGCGAGAACAGACGTCTCATAAGTATACTGGATTCCAAGCTCTGTGGCTTTCTGGTTCCTTATAAGCTCCTCATACTGGCCGCTCACTGTCGCCTTCGCCTCCTCAAGCTGATCCAGCAGATTTTCCGCGGTTTCGCTGTCTGCCGGTTCCTGGTCCAGAAGGCTCTCCACCTGGGAGAGATCATAAGTGGTTCCGAATAAGCTGATATCTTCCTCCGTCAGATTGAGATCTTCCATAGTCAGCGTTCCGTCTCCACCGTCATCCATAGATATTCCGGCAGAAATCTCTCCTGACACTTCGCCTCCAATACTGCCCATAGATCCGCCAAAAGATCCTGTGCCGCCGGCAAACGCAGATCCTGTACCCGCATTCGCGCCTGAAACGTCAGACCCCGACATTTCAGACTCACCGACGCCGGGCGCTGTTTCTCCCTCCGTTCCGTCAGAAAAATCCTCCGATCCCGGCCGAGCCTGCTGTTCTCCCTGCTGCCCTTCCTCCTGTTCCTCCTGCTGTCCTTCCGGCTGTTCTCCCTGCTGCCCTTCCGGCTGTTCCTCTTCCTGCTGTTTCTTCAGATCAGCAATCTGTTCCTGAAGTTCTTTAATCTCTTCTTCCTGCTTTGTTACCTGGCCTTCCTGAAGAGCAGACAGCTGAGCATACAGATCCATCGTGCCTGACCACGCTGTTCCAAGCTGTTCCAAAAGGCTGCTGAGTGTCTCCGTGTCCAGAGAATCCTGTCCGTAGTCTTCTGCCTCCAGAACTGCCAGAACATTTTTCTGCAGAGTAAGACCCGCATCCATCTGCGCGATACATTCGTCAAGAAGCGCGATATAGGATTCGTACTCTATACCGGCAAGTTTTATGGCTTCTATAACTGTATCCGGAATATTGTTAACCATCTCCCGCACATTTTTCATATGCTGGCTGATCGTACTGTCCACCTCCACAGATGTCCGCAGAGAAGCCGCCAGGTTATTTTCATCTCCGCCTCCGGATGCATCAGTTTCGCCTTCCGCGCTCAGAAGCGCCTTGATCTGACTTAAAATCTCCTCATAGTTCCCGGCGCTGGATTCTATCTGCTTTTTCAGGCTCTCCACCTGCTGCTGGAACTCTTCAGCATCGTCCTGCGTTTCATCTTCTGATGATCCGTTATCCTCCTCTCCTGTATCCGGTATCTCTGTCTCAGGAATCTCTGTTTCCGGTGTTTCTTCATCCGGATTCTCTGTGTCCGGCATTTCTCCATCCGACGTTTCTGTGCCCAGCGTTTCTCCATCCGGAGTCTCTGCATCCGGCGCTTCTGTATCCGACGTTTCTCCATCCGGAGTCTCTGCATCCGGTGCTTCTGTATCCGGCATTGCGCCTCCATTCCCGCCGTCCTGCTCTGTTTCCGGGCTTCCGAAAGAATCCATGGAACCGCCCGCTCCGCCGCCGCTGCCTCCAAAGGAACTGCCTCCCGGACTGGACTGCGAGCTGTAACTTCCGTTGTTGATTCCGCTTTGAACCTCGGAGATTTTCTCTTCAATCTCCGGCTGTATTTCCTCATAAGCCGTAATTGTATCCGCAAGCTCCTGTTCCTGATATTCCCGGACAAACTCGGCCTGGTCCGCTTCAGTCTTCGTCATCTCGTATTCGGATTTGGCTTCCAGGATCCCCTGCTCGTACTCCCGCTTCGTATCAGTCAGTGTATTTTCCGCCCGGAGCACGGCCACTTCATAATAATCCAGCGCGTCCTGATAACTTTCTTCCGTCAGTTTTAAAATCTGGTCTCCTTCCTCTAACTGTTCTCCTGCTTCCACATAGACTTCTTCTACCACAAGTTCTGTTGTGACCCCGTCCAGTTCCAGGCTGTATTCTACCGTAGACATCTCAGTTGTACCTTCGTAGCTGAGGTTTTCCGCGGAAACCGACATAGTCCATCCGGACTGATTTAAAACAATCGCAAACGCTGAAAGGAATGCTGTCTTTTTCACGCTCCCGTTCCTGAGTCTTCTCATGTGCAACGCTCCTTTTCTCCTTTTACTCTACTCCTACCATAAAGAAGGAACCTAAAATATAGTTAAAAATTTCTTTAAAGAAAGTGTGAACGCTTTTTTGTAAAAAAAGGAATCTTTGCCACAATGTCAAGTGATAAATTAAAAAAGACAGGGATATCAAAGAATTTCTCTTTGACAGTCCCTGCCCCAAGAATTTCTATATCTCAGTTTTAAATAGTAATCTGATTTGGATGAAAAAAGGCCAATCCGCACAAGGCAGATTGACCTCTCCCAGCAAGGTGACTTGCCTTGCAGAAAATAATTTTTATTTGGTTTCAAATTTTACCAAATTCGTGTTATCTCAACTTTTGTCCCAACTCATACGCCAGTTTGGGGTGGGGAGAATGTGTCGTCATAGAAGGTGTTCCGCACCCCTTTCCCCAGATTGTCCCCATATCTTGCAGATTCAGATACCGTACTAATGTCTGATAATGTGCAGCCAGCGCCTCGAATGTCCAGCTGTCGCTGTTCCATGCAGCAGAAATCATCGCCGATTTCATATTTTTGCGGGTAATGCTGCTGTTAATGGCACAGAAGCGATCCAACAATACTTTCAGCTGTGCAGACATCCCATAGTAATAAAGCGGCGTTACAAACACCATCATATCCGCTTCAAGAATCTGCTTGCGAAACTTTTCCATGTCATCCTTCTGCACACAAGGCCCTTCATATCCGCAGCGGACGCAGCCGGTACATGGATGGAGATTTGCGTGGGCAGCGTCAATGATTTCCACCACATGACCAGCCTCACGGGCTCCCCGGATAAATTCCGCTGCCAGCATATTGGAAGATCCTTTTTTATTCGGGCTTCCTTCTAATACAACAGTTTCCATTCTGCCAGCCTCCTTAAATCAGGCTTTCAGCCCACTGACGGAGTTCTTTTTCAGAAAGGCTCCCATTGAGCAGCTTTCCGTTTTTGATATTCGCACTGGGGCAGCTTCCAGCCAGTTCCTTTGCCGTCCGGCCAAGGCCGCTGCCGCCAGACGTAGCGAAAAGGACAATATCCTTCCCACTGAAATCATAGGCTTCCAGAAATGTATGGATAATTGCAGGGGCAGTGTACCACCAGATAGGGAAGCCCAGAAAAATAGTGTTGTGGCCGCCAACCGGTGCATCATGGTCTTTCAGCTCAGGCCGGGAATTTTTATCGTTCATCTCTACGGAACTGCGGGAATGTTTGTCATTCCAGTTCAAATCCGCCGTGGTATATGGCACCGCCGGTTTGATTTCATACAAATCCGCTCCCACAGCCTGCGCTAAATTTTGGGCCGCCCTTGCAGTTACTCCGCTGGCCGAGAAATATGCCACTAAAATTTTACTCATTCCATTCACCTCGACTCACAAATATTTCATTTTGCTTTGTTTGCCTTACTGCAGGTATTTCGTATAAAACGCCTGCAACTTATCAAATGGAATTTTATCCTTCCGATCATACAGATCGGTGTGAACCGTATCCGGCAGGATAAGCAGTTCTTTGTTGTCGCCTTTCAGCTTCTGGAATGCATCCCTGCTGAAATAGCAGGAGTGCGCCTTCTCTCCATGCATCACCAGTACGGCGCTGCGGATTTCCTCGCTGTAATTCTGAATCGTCATATTCAGGAAGGAAAGTGAGGAAGTGGTGTTCCATCCCTCGTTGGAGTTCAGGGAACGCTCGCTGTATCCTCGCTCCGTCTTATAATAATCGTAATAATCTTTTACGAAGAACGGCGCATCCTCCGGCAGCGGGTCAACAACGCCGCCAGCCCTCGCATAGGTGCCGTTTTTATAATCTATGGTGCGCTGGGCGTTCAGCGATTTCCGAAGCTCATAACGGGCGTCCGCATCCATTGCGTCAAAATAGCCCTGCGCCGTCACACGGCACATATCATACATGGTGGACGCAACCGTAGCCTTAATGCGGGTATCCATAGCGGCGGCGTTCAGGGCCATGCCGCCAAAACCGCAGATACCGAGAATTCCGATCTTTTCCGGGTCGATAAAATCCTGTACTGAGAGGAAATCCACCGCCGCAGAAAAATCTTCCGTGTTAATGTCAGGAGAAGCCACATTACGGGCATCCCCGCCGCTTTCCCCGATGAAAGAAGGATCAAAGGCCAGCGCCGCAAACCCACGGGAGGCTAATTCGTCCGCATACAGCCCGGAAGCCTGTTCTTTTACAGCGCCAAAGGGGCCGCAGACGGCAATGGCCGCCAGCTTGCCGGAATAGGCTTTCGGCAGATACAAGTCGCCCACGAGTTCAATACCGTAGCGGTTATGAAACCGTACCTTTGTCCGGGTAACATTTTCATTCATCTGAAACGTATATCCATCATATTTTGCCTTCATTGTCATCATCCTCCAATCAAAAATTTAGTTGATTCCGTTGGCTTCCAACCATACGCTCACCTCAGAAGGCATGGATGCGCCGCCAGAATAGTTAATTGCCAGCCCTTCCCCGATATTTGCATCCGGGGTCAGCTTTGCGATAGTAGTCAGGCTCTGCCCAAAACGCCCGCCGCCGTGGCTGCAAAACGGAACGATGGTCTTTCCTGAGAAATCATATTCTTCGAGGAAGGTTGCCACCGGCATCGGAATAGAGGCCCACCAG
>DSTMC04003__coassemble_1527_pt1 | contig 15758 bp, 12 predicted proteins | sample DSTMC04003__metabat2_high_PE_034 | metagenome-assembled genome bin DSTMC04003 | reverse complement strand
GCTGGGTAAAAGACGGAGACCTGACCTTATCCTGAGGGATAAGGTCAGATTTTTTATGGATTTCTATAAAATTATATTTCATCAAAAACTTTCAAACAAATTTCTTTTATCTTATGTTAGAATATTATTAAAACCAGCACAGGACACCAGCATTCTGGGAACAACAGGAAGGAGGCCCCGATGAAATATTTTAATTATTTAAAAACAAGAAACCATATCTATATGGCTATGATACTTTCTTTTGCAGTGTGGATGCCGGCAGCGGTTATTTTGGCATGCCCTGCAGCAGCTTATGCATCGGCGACGGACAGCGGTGTTTCTGTACAACCGCTGATGATCGGCGAAACAGATTTCAGTATTCCTCAGGATACAGGAGAAGAAACGATGGATCCTTATGAAAATTGTCTGATGGGTACAGATATTCCTTCCGCGCCCGAGTTCTTTGGCCTCGGCCCCAGAGGCGGCGAGCTTGCATGGGACAAGGAAGGCGAAGTATGGTACAATTTTCTGGATCCGGCAGAAGAAGGTTCTTCGACAGAGGCGGGTCCCTCTGAGAAAGCAGAGGAATGTGTCGCGAAATTAAACGATTACTTAACTGCAAGAGGATATGGAAGAGAAGCAGCTTTCCGCAATAGAGAAAACGGTGGTACAGATATTATCTGGTACAAAGACGCCTGTCAGGTAAAAATTACTTTGCTTTCCCAGGGGACTTTTAAATTTATGGCTGTGATGGGACCGGGCTATGTCTATGAGCCGGAGATGCTTCTGGGGAAATGGGAAGGATACGGGCAGGATTACGGAGAAAACTATATTATGACACTGGATTTCCGTGAAGGCGGTCAGGTCGAATATATGACAGGCTGGGAACAGAGTGAAGCCGCTTTTTTATCGGTTGGTACATATACGGTAGATATGGGGAAACTGCATCTGACATTTCCCCATGATCAGGTTACGGGTCAGGATGTTAACTGGGATTCCACATACGAATTTGGAATATCAAATGGAAGTTTAAGCATGAAATATCTATCCGGGAATGTACTGAATATCTTTCAGGATGTCGGTGATATATTTGTATATTCTAAAGCTGCATCAGATTCGGCCGGAGAGGATATGCAGGAAGCAGCAGACAGCTCAGACCAGGCTGTGCAGGAATCAGCCGGAGATTTTGTCCTTACTGATGAAGATAAGGCTCTCCTGAAACAGCAGTTGAATATCCCTGAAACAGCGGCAGTTGATTTTCAGATTGGTGAGGAATATTACTGGGATGCCGCCGAAGCTTCGGTGATCCCTGTAACAGTTTATGAAAACGGCGTATGTGTGGCCGGCGCCCATATCAGCAAAGAAACAAAAGAGCTGATGAGGTCTATTATGACCTATCAGCCCTGAGGACAGCGTCAGGTATTTTCCTGCAGGAGATAATACACGCCGGAGTAAGGGGGAAGCGTCAGAAGACAGCTTCCTTCTTTTGTGATTCTAAGGGTCTTCAGTTCCCGGTCCTGGCTGCCTCCGTAAATGCACAGATCACTGTTCAGAATCTCCTGAAGGCAGGTGTTTTCCGGAAGGTTCAGTTCATATTTCTGTTCGCGGTCTGAGAAGTTAAAGACAGCGGCCAGACGCTCTTTCCGGCTTTTCCGTTCGATCGCATAAACGCAGGAATCTTCCTGATGGCAGTCGATCCAGCGGAAACCGTCGGTCCCGTAATCTTTCTCCCAGAAAGCAGGATGCTTCAGATACAGATGGTTCAGATCTTTCATAAACCGCGCGAAACCGCTGTGAACAGGATAGTCCAGAAGAAGCCAGTCCTGTTCCCTTCTTTCATCCCATTCCCGGAGCTGGCCGAATTCATTTCCCATGAAATTCAGCTTTTTGCCCGGATGGGCGTACATATACATATAGAACGCCCGCGCCTGGGGGAATTTTCGGTCATAATCCCCGTTCATCTTTTGCAGGACCGTAGCCTTGCCGTGCACAGACTCATCATGGGACAAAGGCAGCAGGAAACGGTCGTTATAGTAGTACATCATGGAGAAAGTGAGCTTGTGGTAATCCCGGCTCCTGTATTCCGGCGCTGTACGGAAATAGTCCAGCGTGTCGTTCATCCACCCCATATCCCACTTATAATCAAAGCCAAGGCCGCCGTCCGCGGCAGGTTCCGTGACTTTGGGAAAAGAAGTAGAATCCTCCGCGGCGAGAATGGCTGTGGGGTAAAGTTTTTTCAAACCCTGGTTCATATAGCGGATGAAATCGACAGCGTTGGAATTCACGCCCCGGGCGGGGTCGCCCTGCCAGTAGATCGCGCGGCTGACAGCGTCCATCCGGAGACCGTCGATATGATATTTGCTCAGCCAGTAACTGGCGCAGGACTGAAGGAAACTGCGGACTTCGCCCCGGGAATGCATGAAATTGCAGCTTCCCCATTCGCTGACGCCCACAGCGGAATTGGGATATTCGTAAAGAGGAGTACCGTCATAATTTGCCAGCGCGTATCCGTCCACTGCAAAATGTACGGGAACGAAGTCCATGATCACGCCGATCCCGTTCCGATGGCAGGCGTCAACGAAAGCCATCAGCTGGGCGGCGGTGCCGTACCGCGAAGTGGGACTGTAGAATCCGGTTGCCTGATAGCCCCAGGATTCATCACAGGGGTATTCGTTCAGCGGCATGATCTCCAGATAGTTATATCCGTTTTCCAGAAGATAGGGGATCAGGATATCCGACATCTCTTCATAATCATACCAGTCGTCCGGCTCTTCGGAAGGCTTGCGAAAAGAGCCGAAATGGACTTCGTATATATTCAGCGGGCCGGTGCGGCAGTCACTTCTGTTTTTCATCCATTCCGCATCGCGGAACTGATAAGCGTTAAGATCCCGGATCACGGAAGCCGTGCCGGGACGCAGTTCCATACCGTAACCATAAGGATCACAGTGATCGATCCAGTTTCCGGAACGGTCATAAATCCGGTATTTGTACATCATACCTTCTCCGGCGCTGTCAATATGGCATTCCCAGAAGTTGCCGTCGGAGACACGGCGCATCGCTGTCTCTTCCCACCCGTTGAATTCGCCGATGAGAGAAACCCTCGAAGCGCCGGGAGCAAAAGTCCGGAAAGTTACCCCATCTTTCTCTATATGAGCGCCCAGATATTCCCATGCGTCAAAAATTTTCCCTGTATAAAATCCGTAAAAATCCATGCTTCCTCCTCATAATCTGGTCTACGGAGCCGCCTTTTTCCCGCTTCCGTAAAGCAAAAGAAATAATAGACACGAGTTGATTTGCTGGTTATAATATAAAAAAACACCCGCGCAATGTCCACCGATAATGTTTGGAAAAAGACGGATAAACGACGGATTGTGTGATGTGTCGGAGAAACCCGTGGGGAATATGGAGGACGAAATATGGACATCAGGACAGAGAAAACAGAAAACGCCATAAAAAGCGCCTTTCTGGAGCTGAGGGCAAAGCGGCCGCTGGAAAAGATAACGGTGAAGGAACTCTGCGCGCTTGCCCGCATCAATAAATCTACATTTTATACCCATTATCAGGACATCTACGCCCTTTCGGAAAAACTGGAAAAAGAAGTAGTGGATTCCATTCTTCAGAGTATCGTCAAGGGACAGGATTATTCAGTGAAAAACTCGGACATATTCGCCAGAAATCTCTACATGGCCTGTCTCGCCAACAGTTCCCTGATCAATATTGTTTTTTCGGGCAAAAATAAAAGCCGTCTGGCGGACTGCCTGGAAGAAGAGGTGAAAAAACTGATCTGGAAAAAATACCCCCGGTACAAAGATGATCTGGAGAAAAATATCCTGCTTTCCTATGGGATTTACGGTTCTTTTTATGTGTATCTCAATAATCAGGACGCAGATCCGGATATGCTGATCCGTGTCAGTGAGAAAATTGTAAAAAGACTGGCGCCCTTGTTTGATGTTGAAAGTGAGGAGACTTGACAAAAGAAACATATCTGCGGATAATATTATATACAGATACCCCCAAGGGTATATTGCTTTTTGGGAAAGTCTGATTTTCCAGTGTCAGACAAACAGATGTGATGATAAAAAATAATACAGACAGGAGATGTAAATTATGAAGCAGTGTATGGATTCCGCCAATCTGCACCGGCGTTTGAAGAAGATCGTGGGACAGGTGCAGGCGATCGACAGAATGATCGACGAGGATGTTCCCTGTGAAGACGTCCTGGCGCAGATCAATGCGGCAAAATCAGCGCTTCACAGAGCCGGACAGGTGGTTCTGGAAGGGCATATCAAACATTGTGTCCGGGACGGGATTGAGCATGGGGATGCAGATCAGACCATAGCCAATTTCACAAAGGCGGTAGAGCGTTTCGCGAATATGAAATGATCTCCTTGACAGCCCATACCCCTATGGGTATAATGAAGATATACCCATAGGGGTATATGAGGGCAAAGGAGGAGTTTTTGTGAAAACATTGGAGAAAATGCTGGAATGGGGAGGAATAAAGAGGGATATCACGTTTCTGGTGATTTCAGGCATCGCGCTGGCGGCAAGTCTTATGCACATCCGGCCGGCAGGGATCGATCCGGCGTGGGCGGCGATCATCCTGTGCGGGATTCCCATTATCCTGGAAGCGGTGATCGGACTTGTGACAGCATTTGATATAAAGGCGGATGTGCTTGTTTCCATGGCGCTGATCGCTTCCGTCATTATCGGCGAGATCTTTGCCGCCGGGGAAGTGGCTTTTATCATGCAGCTGGGGGCTCTTCTGGAGGATCTCACTGTGGCGAAGGCCAGAGCCGGGATTGAGAAGCTGGTGCATCTGACGCCGCGCACCGCCAGAAAAGTATCCGGCAATTCGGAGACAGTGATCGCTGCAGAAGACGTGCAGATCGGAGATATACTCCGGGTCCTTCCGGGAGAAACGATTCCTGTGGATGGAATGATCCTGTCCGGACAGACCTCCGTCAACCAGGCTGTCATGACAGGAGAGTCTCTGCCGGTAGACAAGACGGCGGGGGATGAAGTCTCCAGCGGGACTGTGAATCAGTTCGGCGCCTTTGATATGAAGGCGTCCAGAGTGGGAGACGACAGTTCTATCCAGAGAATGATAAGACTTGTACAGTCGGCGGATTCAGGCAAGGCGAAAATCGTGGGAATCGCCGACCGGTGGGCCACATGGATCGTTGTCATAGCACTTACGGCGGCGGCCCTTACCTGGCTTGTTACAGGCGAAATCATCCGCGCCGTCACAATCCTTGTGGTATTCTGTCCCTGCGCTCTGGTGCTGGCCACTCCCACGGCGATCATGGCCGCGATCGGAAACGCCACAAAACACGGTTTTCTCGTGCGGGAGGGAGACGCGCTGGAACGTCTGGCTCTTGTGTCCGGCATTACTTTTGACAAGACGGGAACGCTTACCTGTGGCGCACCGGAGGTAATGGCTGTGATAAGCTGTGATCCGGCGCTGGACAGGGAGAAGCTGTACCGGCTGCTGGCAGGAGCGGAGCTCCGCTCGGAGCATCCGCTGGGAAAAGCAGTGGTAAGCTGCTTCAAAAAGGAAAAGGAATTTAAGATTCCTCAGCCGGAGGAATTCCGGATGCTTCCGGGAAAGGGCGTATATTCTGTTGTGGAAGGGCAGGAGATCCTGGCGGGAAATACAGAACTTTTCGCGGAAAACAAAATCACATTTCCGGACAGCCTGAAAATACAGGCGGAGGAATTCCTGAAAAAAGGCTGCACGGTCATTTATATCGCAGTGAACGGAAAAATGAAAGGCTTTGCCGCGGTGTCCGACACGCTCAGAGCGGACGCGCCGGATACCATACAGGAAATTAAAAATATTAAAGTAACGCCGGTCCTTCTCACCGGAGACCATGAGAGCGCCGCGGAATATATGGCGGGAAGACTGGGGATTTCACAGGTGTATGCCGACTGCCTGCCGGAGGATAAACTGAAGCGGATCGAAGAGTATCAGAAGGCCGGAAAAAAGATCTGCATGATCGGTGACGGGATCAACGACGCGCCGGCGCTGAAAAAAGCTTTTGTGGGAATCGCCATGGGCGGTATCGGAAGCGATATTGCCGTGGATGCGGCGGACATCGCCCTGATCAACGATAAGATCAGCGAACTGCCTCACCTCCTGCGGCTGGCAAAGCGTATGATGATCACGATCAAATGTAATCTGACCTTTTCCATGACGCTGAATTTTGTGGCGATCGTTCTTGCCATCACCGGGATCCTGGATCCGGTAGTGGGAGCCCTGGTCCACAACGCCGGATCGGTGATTGTGATCGTAAATTCTGCTTTCCTGCTGAACTGGAAGACCAGGAAAGGATGACACCGCGGGCGGAAATGCTTTATCGACTTATACCCCTTTCTGTGTTATGATTATATCAACTGACACAGAAAGGGGTATTTTCTGTGGGAAATACGTCTGAGAAAAGAGAAAACAATATGACAGAACATACATTAAAACATATATGCGCGGGGATACTCGCCCACGTGGACGCGGGTAAAACAACTCTTTCGGAGGGACTTCTCTATCTCTGCGGCGAGATCCGGAAACTGGGGCGCGTGGATCACGGAGACGCCTTTCTAGACACATACGAACTGGAAAAAGAAAGAGGCATCACTATTTTTTCCAAACAGGCTGTTCTGCGTACTGCAGGTATGGAGATCACCCTACTGGATACCCCGGGACATGTGGATTTTTCCGCGGAAATGGAACGTACGCTGCAGGTGCTGGACTACGCGGTTCTGGTGATCAGCGGTATGGACGGAGTGCAGAGCCATACCATGACACTGTGGAAACTTTTGGAACGGTATCAGATCCCGGTATTCCTTTTTATCAACAAAATGGATCAGGAGGGAACGGACCGGGCCGGGATCCTTTCGGACCTGAAAAAAAGACTGGATGAGAACTGCATTGATTTCAGCGCGGATACGGACAGGGAAGAATGGATGGAAAATGTTTCCCTCTGTGACGAGACGCTGATGGAATCCTATCTGGAATCCGGGGAAATAGATCAGGACGCTGTGGCGGAACTGATCCGGGAGCGGAAACTGTTCCCCTGTTATTTCGGTTCCGCCCTGAAAATGCAGGGCGTGGAAGAATTTCTCCGCGGATTTGAGGAGTATACAAGAGAAAAGATATATCCGGAAGAATTCGGAGCCAAAGTATTCAAAATAGCCAGGGACGGACAGGGAAACCGCCTTACCTATATGAAGATCACAGGGGGAAGCCTGAAGGTCAAGGCCAATCTGGCCTCCGCAGGCGGAGAAAAAAGCTGTGGGCAGACGCTTCCTGGGCGGAAGGAACAGGCAGAGTCCTGGGAGGAGAAGGTGGATCAGATCCGCCTGTATTCCGGCGGAAAATATGAAACTCTTCAGGAAGCGCCGGCAGGAACCGTCTGCGCGGTGACGGGACTTACCAGGACCTATCCGGGGGAAGGCCTGGGAGTGGAAGCGGATTCCGCAATGCCTGTGCTGGAACCGGTTTTGAGCTACCAGATTCGGCTTCCGGAGGGCTGTGATCCGCATAAAATGCTGCAGCAGTTGAAACAGCTTGAGGAGGAAGAACCGGAGCTTCACATAGTCTGGGACAGCGCCCTGGGAGAAATACACGCCCAGCTTATGGGAGAAGTACAGATCGAGATCCTGAAACGGCTGATCTGGGAACGCTTTCATGTCGCGGTGGAATTTGGCGCGGGAAACATCGTATACAAAGAGACCATTGCCGCCCCGGTGACCGGCGCGGGACATTTCGAGCCTCTCCGGCATTACGCGGAGGTATATCTTCTGCTGGAACCGGGAGAACCGGGAAGCGGATGCCAGTATTTCACAGCCTGCAGCGAAGACGTGCTTGCCAGGAACTGGCAGCGCCTGATCCTCACTCATCTTGAGGAGAAAGAACATCCGGGCGTGCTGACAGGGTCGCCCATCACAGACATACAGATCACCCTGCTTACCGGCCGGGCGCATACGAAGCACACCGAGGGCGGCGATTTTCGCCAGGCGACTTACCGCGCGGTGCGCCAGGGACTGAGAAAGGCGAAAAGTATTCTTCTGGAGCCGTACTATGAGTTCCGGCTGGAGCTTCCCGGAGAGATGCTGGGGAGAGCCATGGCGGATATCCAGAAAATGCAGGGCAGCTTTCAGCCGCCGGAAACGGACGGAGAGACAGCCGTGCTCACCGGAACGGCTCCGGTGGCGGAGATGCGGGATTATCAGAAGGAGATCAATTCCTATACCCGGGGAAAGGGACGTCTTTTCTGTAGCCTGAAAGGATACGCGCCCTGCCGGAATCAGGATGAGATCGTGGAACGGATTGGCTATGATCCGGAACGGGATCTGGAGAATCCGACCGGTTCTGTTTTCTGTTCCCACGGCGCGGGGTTTGTGGTTCCGTGGGATCAGGTGGAAGAATATATGCACTTGGAAAGCGGCGTGGATGCGGAAGAGCTTGCGGCAGGAGAGAGCTGGTATGAAGAACCGGAGAACGAGGCGGACAGATGTGGCGCTGAAAACCACCAGGAAGGAAACGATTCCGGAAACAGCGGCCGCAAAAAGAAAAAAGGTTCCTCCGGTTACTCCTACAGCGGCAGCTACGAGGATGAGCAGGAACTGCAGGCAATCTTTGAGAGAACCTTCGGCCCGGTAAAACGGGACAGGGGAGCCTTCCAGAAGAAGGTAGTGCACGCGCCTTCACAGCCCCGTCAATATAAACCCGGCAGACCGAAAAAAGAAGAATATCTTCTGGTAGACGGATACAATATTGTTTTTGCCTGGGAGGAATTGCGTGAACTTGCGGAAGAAAATATCCATGCAGCCTGTGATAAGCTGAAAGATATTCTCAGCAACTACCAGGGATACCGGAAGTGTACGCTGATTCTGGTGTTCGATGCATATAAGGTGGAAGGCCACGCAGAAGAAGTGGTTCCTTATCATAATATTTATGTAGTATATACGAAGGAGGCCGAGACTGCAGATCAGTATATTGAGAAAACAGTCCACAGAATCGGCCGTGAACATCAGGTGACAGTAGCTACCTCCGACGGACTGGAACAGATCATTATTTTGGGACAGGGAGCGCACCGTCTCTCCGCGGCGGGATTAAAGAAAGAGATCGAGGATGCGGAGAGGGCAGGAAAACAGGAGTGGGCCCAGCGCCGCCAGAGCAGCCGGAGCTATCTCTTTGACGAGGTGGACGATGAGGTGGCTGACTACGTGGAGAGGATCCGGAGAGGAGAATCCTGAAAACCAGGATCTGCGAAATTTATTAGTAGCTCGGATCATGTACAATGACTGCGGAAACTCTTGACATTTGCAGAAATGTTTTGTGTTATAATGATATCAAAAAGATATCATTATAACACAAAACATCACATGTTAAGGAGGAGAGAGTTATGAAGGGAGTCAATGTAACGGAGGAAAAGAGGCTGAAAGCGGCTTCCGGTATGCTGATGCTGTTTGTGTCGCTGGTGATCATGTTTCTGGGGATTCCGGCGTACGTGCTGGGCGGCGTTTATATGAGCTGGGACGGGCCGGCGTCCGGTCTGGTGCTGGCAATTGCCATTGTTGCCGGAGTGACTTTGAACTGCATTGGAATCATCATGCTTTGTGGATTGAAGATCATACACCCCAACGAGGCTCTTGTTCTTACTTTGTTTGGAAATTATTACGGAACCCTCTATGATGCCGGTTTTTACTGGGTAAATCCTTTCTGTACGGCCATCAATCCGACGGCCAAAAAACATGAAATGGAGAACAGCCATCTACCGGCAAAACAAGTTCTATTAATATTAATATGAACCTGAATCAGAGCAGCGCGTCCAAAAAGGTTTCCCTCAAAACTATGACGCTGGATAACAAGAGACAGAAAGTAAACGATGCTCAGGGCAATCCGGTGGAAATCGGAACCATCGTGATCTGGAAGGTGAAAAACGCTACGAAGGCAGTTCTTAATGTGGAAGATTATACGGAATTCCTTTCTATCCAGTGCGATGCGATCACGAGAAATGCAGCAAGAAATTATCCCTATGACATGAATGAGGAATCAGATGAAAAGACATTGCACGGCAGCAGCCAGGAGATTGCTGATATCATGCAGGCAGAGCTTCAGAATAAAGTTCTGGAAGCCGGACTGGAAATTCTTGATGTAAGGATTACCCATCTTGCCTACGCTCCGGAAATTGCTTCTGCAATGCTGCAGAGACAGCAGGCGGCGGCGATTATCGATGCCCGGCAGAAAATTGTAGGAGGTGCGGTAAGTATGGTGGAAATGGCTCTCAATCAGCTCAGTGAAAACCAGATTGTGGAGCTGGACGAGGAACGCAAGGCTGCTATGGTGAGCAACCTTCTGTTGGTTCTCTGCGGAAATAAAGACGCACAGCCGATCGTCAACAGCGGTTCCATCTATTAAGGCGGGAAGGCGGCAGATAAGAAATCTGCCCGCGGCCCATGCAGGATAAAGATCAGAATACATAAAAGGAGGCAGAGCAATGGCGGATCCCAAGACAAAAGAAAAAGCGAAAAAACAGATCCCCCTGAGAGTTTCCGCCTCTCTTTATGCGGAACTGGCTCAGTGGGCGGAGGATGATTTCCGTTCTATCAATGGACAGATTGAATATCTTCTGACAGAGTGTGTCAGATATCGTAAAAAGTCCGGAAAGGACAAATTGCACAATATATAAGCGGCAGTATATCATAAGTTTTCACAAAAAAATAAGAATAAGAAGTTTACGTTTGATAAAAATTAGAAAAAATGGTAAAATATAGTTAAGAGAAAGACTCCTTGTTCCGGATTATCCTCCGGCAAGGAGTTTTCAATTAAAATTATACGGTGTTATGTGAACTGATATTTTCTGAAAAATTTTAATACTGTTTTTGAAATGTCTTGTCTGGATAACAGAAGTGTTTTTTAGGGGATATCAGAGCAGAGTGTATGGGAAAAAGAAAGGGTGTGAAAACATGTTTGAAACTGGAGAGTATATTGTGTATGGGAAGAATGGAATTTGTCAGGTGATGGGAGTCACCACCATGGACATGGAGGGAATCCCTAAAGACCGTCTGTATTATATCCTTCGTCCCGACGGTGAAACGGAGGGCACGATCTTTACCCCGGTGGATAATAAAAAAATGGTTATGCGCAGACTTCTGACAAAAGAGGAGGCAGAGGAACTGATCGATGAAATTCCTGATATGGAGGTTCTCAGCATTGAAAATGAAAAACTCCGGGAAGAAGCCTATAAGGAATGCATCCGAAGCTGTCAGTGCCGGGAGCTTATGAAAATGATAAAGACTATACGCTTCAGGAAAAGAGACAGGCTTTCCAGAGGAAAGAAGATCACGGCGACAGATGAAAAGTATCTCAGGACAGCGGAGGAGAATCTGTACACAGAATTTTCGATGCTTTTGGATGTTCCCAAAAACAGAATGGAGGATTATATTCGAAGAAGAATCAAAGACGACATAAAAATATAAAGAATCGGAAAGAGATGTTCAGGGCATAAACGGAATCTAAAACCGTTTATGTCTGTTTTTTATTAGAGGACTTATTTTTTATGATTTTTCATCGAAAAAACTGTGAATAATGGTTGAAGATTAGGCCTCCAAAATTGTAAAATGAGGAAAATGTGATAAAATAAAACATATAAAGCATAAAAATAATTATGCCGTAATTGGAGGATGCTATGAGCTTATGTAAAATTTCTGGGGAAAACAGACGGAAATACATAGATGAAGCTCTCCGGAATAACCGGATGCTGTGTACTGTTGCGTCTCTGTTTTGTATTATTGTAGAAACCTTTAATGTGCTGCGTGTTCTGTTTCTTTCTGACAGCGGCCTGGGTACGGTGAATAACCGGATATATTTTGGATTTTATATTTTCCTTTTGATCTGTTCGATCGCATATCTCATTATCGGCAGGAGACCAGCTATGAAAAGTCAAGTATGAATTAGCAAAAAATTCTTTTTATTATCGATGGTAAAAAAGGGTAACTTTAATAAAGCTCCCTCAGGGTGCTTTTCAAAATCTATCGATATTGGTATACAGACCTCTTAATCGAGGTTAAATTCCACTTCGTCAGTCAGCATCTTCCAGATGACTCTGACAAGTTTGCCGGCACAGTGCCCAAGGGCATTGTAATGAGTCCGGCCTTCTGCCATCTTTTTATCATAGTAAGCTTTAAAGGTGGCGTTGTTCTTAACGACATTATGAGCTGCATTCATCAGGGCATATCTTAAAACCCTGGAGCCGCGTTTGGACATCCTCGTGCGTCTGGCATTAAAATTACCAGATTGGTATACCGACGGATCCAAGCCGGCAAATGCAAGCAATTTTTTGGGAGTGGAGAACCGGTGAATGTCACCGATCTCGCCAAGGATCATCCCGCCATTGAGGTAACCGATGCCGGGAACGGTCATGATGACAGAATCATTGAAACGCATGATCTCTGTCATTTCAGCCTCCACTCGGGCGACCTGCTCATCCAGAAGCTCAATCTGAGCAATTACGGAAGTGACCTGGATGGACAGAGCCTGGTCGGATTGACCGACCGACTTCCGTGCCAGAACTCTTAATTCTGTTGCCTGCTCCTTTTTGAAATGACCGTGGGAAGTCTTCGTAAGGAGAGTGGCAAGATGGGTCAGGTGCATGGAAGCAATGGATTTGGCTGTCGGCGCTTCTTTCAGGAGCGCGTAGACAGATTTCTGATGCAGACCGGACTTGAAAAAATATTGAAGTTCCGGAAAGGTCTGATCCAGATAGGAAGTAAGCTGGATTTTCAGCCGGGTCCGCTGTTTGATCGTTTTCTGACGGAAACGCCCCAGTTCTTTGAGGTTCATCAGATCCAGATCTTCAAAGGTAACGAACCGATAGGATTTCTGCATCATAAGAGTCTGGGCGATGATGTAAGTGTCAATCTTATCTGTCTTCGTTTTGCGGATGTTATTTTTCCGCATGGACGAAGTAGAAAGCGGATTAAGTAGACAGACATTGTAGCCCTCCGCAACAAGGTAGCGGATCAGGTTGTCGGCATAATGAGCCGTTGATTCAAGACCGATGATGATCTCTTCGTCATCGAATGGTTCGAAGGCGGAAACGAGATACAGGAAGCCATCACCGTCGTTTGAGAATTGGAACGGCCCAACAAGGATTTCGCCATCAGAAGAGATGAGAGAAGCGAAATGGTTGAGTTTAGCTACATCAATACCAACATAAATCATGAGGAAATACCTCCCTTTCAAAAATAGTCTGATACCGTGATATCCACCATCGATTATCATCGTAGACTTGATTGAAATAAGTACTCAGTAGGAGGAGAACCTCCCGGCAACATCCAGCTAATAAACAATTCAGATAAAGGTAGCGGCAATACACTCCTGTCGAGTAGTCAAGGCTACAGGAAAAAATCAAAAGTCCACAGTATCTGAGTTGTATTAAACCACGATATCAAAAAGAAAGGAAATATGGTGTTTTTGCTTCTGTAAACATCATACAAGAGAAAATGGCAGACATATTTTGATGAACAGAGTCTGTCTTATATATGCAAGTATTGTGCTTTTGTGGAATACATGTCTGAACGTGTATGATATATGGGGATCTGATGAAATATATTCCAATATGGCAGCTACCATGCTCATTGCCTTTTCTGCGTTAGTTTCCATGGAACCAGTATACGGGCTGGTCAATATTTGGATCAACTATTTTGTTTTTATGCTGGCAGCTCCTATTTATTTGTTTTCCGGAGAGGGATTCAACTATACTCTTACAGTACTGATGGCAAGCGTGATCTGTATTATCAGGTTCCGCCATTCATGCATAGAGCTGGATCAGAGCCAGCAGATCCAGGAAATCGGACAAAAATTAAATGAGAGGCGGCTCTGGCTTACGCAGAAACAGTATGAGCTGATCAGCCAGAATGCAGGATTTATTACTTTTCAATGGGATTCAGAAAATGACAGAATCGTTTTCTCAAAAAATTGGAAAGAATGTTTTGACGGACACTACGAAATTTTTCATTTTCATTCTTATATTAAAAATTCAAATTTGATAGATGAGGATCAGAAGGAAAAAATCGAAAGATGTATAGAAGATATAAAGAAGGGGATCAACTATCAGAACTTCGAGCTGCATCTTCCGGCCAAAGGTCGTAAGCCTCACTGGTTTAAGGTGCAGGTGGTACGCCAGGAAATGAATGATAAAGGCGGTATGCACGCGGTAGGATTTATGAACGATATTACGGAGGAGAAGGAAAGATTGCTCGATCTGGAAAAAAACGCGGCGCTGGACTCCTTTACCGGTCTTCTGAATAAGGTATCCATAGATCATTACGGGAAAAACTGGTTAAAAAATCTTTCTGCAAAAGGCCAGAAGCTGGCTATGATGATTCTTGACATGGACGACTTTAAAAATATCAATGACACCTATGGGCATCCATGCGGGGATTATGTGCTGAAGCAAGTAGCGGACCTGCTTTTGAGATATGCGCCAAAAGATGCTAAAGTAGGACGGCTTGGAGGAGATGAATTTATTGTTTTGCTGGAAACTTCAGATAGTACTGCACATATATATGAATATGCAGAAAAGGTTATACACAGTGTGACAGATATTCTTTGGGACGGACATAAGGTGCAGGCAAAGTGCAGCATAGGTTTTGCCGTCACATCAGAACCAGGATGGAGCTATGAAAAACTGTATAAATGCGCGGATGACGCTCTGTACACGGCGAAGAAGAATGGGAAGAACCGGGTTTGGGAGGCTGAAAACAGGAAATGAAAAACATTCCGAAAATGGAAATGATTTAAGTTGACAGAAAAAGGCGGATATTGTAATATTATCATATAACGCATAAAAATATTTATGTGTTAATGCGGATGAGCTGTTGTAAGCTTTGTCAGAAATATACAGATACATACAGTTAACAGGGGCAAACCTATAGAAATATAGGGACGCAAAGTTAGAAGCCTTAAGCGAGTGATTTGAAAGATAAACGCAAGGTGGTTCGGCTGCAATTTATTCTTTAAAAGGGAAATTGCGGCCGTTTTTTATTTCTCAGAAAAGAACTCTAATTTGTTCTATACCAGAACATGTGGAGGAATCATGACGAAAATAAGGGGTGAAAAAGCGGAATGAAAAGTGATAGAATCAGGGTTCTGATGTGCGGTTCGGATGTATTAAATACAAAAGGCGGCATTGCAGCGGTTGTTCAAAATTATTTAGATCCAGGTGTATGGGAGAATGTGAAAATACATTATGTTGCTACACATATGGACGGGTCTAATGTACAAAAGCTGAAAATTTACCATAAGGCTTTAAAGGAGATCGAAAAGATTTTAAAGTCCGGTGAAGCCGATGTTGCCCATCTGCATATGTCGGAAAGGGGAAGTGTATACCGTAAGATAAAAATTGCAAAGCTGTGCCATAAATATGGGGTGCCAGTTATTATCCATCATCATGGAGCGGATTTTTTTGAATCTATATATGCCATGAATGAAAAAGACAAAAAAGAACTGAAAAGCGTACTCAAAACAGTCGAAATGAATCTCGTGCTGAACAAAAGTTTCTATAGAAATTTGAAGAAGCTTGTGCCGGAAGCCCAAATTACTATTTTACATAATGCAGTGAGAAGACTGCCCCGTTTTGCTGAAGCAGACAGAAAATATATTACTACTATGGGAAGATTAGGGGACAGAAAAGGAACCTTTGATTTATTGAAGGCGCTAAAGAACTTGGATAAAGAATTGGATCCGGCAATAAAGTTTTGTTTTTGCGGAGACG
>DSTMC04003__coassemble_1375_pt1 | contig 17849 bp, 20 predicted proteins | sample DSTMC04003__metabat2_high_PE_034 | metagenome-assembled genome bin DSTMC04003 | reverse complement strand
TTCAGACTGTTATAGATATTGGAGTCTCTGGAATCCGCCGGATTGTAGGTGATCTTCACGGAGCTTCCTGTGAGAAGGCCTCCGGTGGAGGTGTTGTCCGCCTCGTCTGTATGGAAAGTAAGGCTTACGCCGTCTGTGGTAAGGACGGTGATCGTATTGGAAGTGGAGCCTGTGATCTCTCCGGAAACCGTATAGGAGAGGTTGCGAAGGCTCAGTTCCTCGGGAACATCACCGGTTACTGCCGTGACAGTGATCCCTTCCAGCGTCCTGCCGTTGAATTCGCCCGTATAGCTGACGGACACGCCGGAACCCACTGCAGGGCCTCCGCTGAAATAGCAGGGAATCTTCGAGATGTCCAGATTCAGGACAACATCGGTACCCTCCGGAGACACCTGAAGGGTATTCAGGTTTATATTGCGGATCACAGCCTTAAGCTGCTGTTCTCTGTCTTTCTCCAGTTCCGGTGTGGGAGCGGGCGTGGGCGTCGGAGTAGGGGCGGGAACCACCAGGGGATCTATGTCGGATACGCTGAGCACTTTGAGGTGGGACGCGTTTAAGACGGTGGAATTGCTGCCGTCTGTCTCGCCGAAACTGCCTTTATAATGAAGATACACCCAGGCGCCTGCCCGGATCCCGTTCTGATAATACTGTTCCGCTCCTGTCACGGGATAAGTGGCGGTTTTTCCTGTGCGAGACTTCAATGTAATGGAATTCGGAGTAAGATTCTGCACCTGTCCGTAGGTGGTCTTTTCTTCCAACTGAACTTTTTTGTGATATTCATCCACAACCTTCAGCGCCTTCACAGTGCTGGTGTCGGTACCTTCCAGCTGCCCTTCGTAAATGACACTGATCTCGTCTCCGGTGATCATGCCGCCTTCACATTCCAGAGCGGCCCGGGAGATGTCAAAGATATAGGTGTTATCCTCATCGGTCATGGTGAGCTGGCTTCCGCTGAAATCTTTCAGTATTCCATGGACTTCGTCCATATATACCCGCGGGCTGTCCGGCTGCGGTTCCTGTACTTCTGTCTCCCCGAAAGAGCGGAAACGGTCAATAATGTCTCCCGCAGTGCAGCCGGAGAGGGAGAGGGCTGCCGCAGTACAGATGCAGGCAATAAGCAGATTCTTCATTTGATGCCTCCGGTATCCATTGTATTTCTGTTTTCCATAATACATCGACTTTGCCCTGTTGGCAATGCTTTTCACTTTCTTGTAACTATTGTACAAAAAAATATTGTGAATATTATAACAAATAGATATTGCATTATCTGTAAAGTGTGCTATACTTTGAGACAAGTAAATAATAGCGAAGTAGGAATTTATGCGTTAAGTGTTCATTGGCTGGGGAGTCGCCGTGAAACGAAAAGCTGCTGATAAGAAGAAGGCTTACGATATATTTTCCGCACCCGTTGCTACATATGAGAACATCTCATAATGTGGAGGGATTATTATTTATGGTAACTACTCTGACTGTGTGAAAGCATTATGGAGGTGTTTTTATTATGCAGAAAAACAGCTGCAAGACTTACTGGAACGTGAAAACCCTTGTCTTTATGGCTCTTCTCGTTGCCATGCACCTGGTACTTACCAGAGTGTTTGTGGTGGAACTGGGCGCTTACCGGATCTCGGTGGGAAGTGTCTGCACCATTCTGGCCGGTCTCTGGATGGGCCCGGCAGCAGGAGCTGTCTGCGGTTTTACGGCGGACATCCTGGGATGTTTTATGAAAGGATATGCGGTGGATCCCTTTATCACCACTGCCGCAGTCTGCTGGGGACTTCTTCCCGGACTGGCGAAATATTTCTATGCCGGCAGGAGCAGGAAGGGCAAAACCGTGGGTATCGTGCTCTCCATCGTGGTGACGGCGGTGATCAGTTCGCTGGTTCTGACAACATCCGGACTGGTGCTGTTCCAGGGATATAATTTCTTTACGATCATCCCGGGCAGACTGGTTCAGTTTGTGATCCTGATTCCCATTTACTGTGTGCTGACCTGTCTTCTGTATTTCAGCCCGCTGACTTCTCTGGTGATGGATACAGTGAAACCGGCAGTACTGAAAAAAAAGACTGTCTGACAAATTTAAAATAAAATACGATTCCCCAAAACAGGGCGCAGCAAAAGCTGCGCCCCTTTATGTTTTACGGATTATCCGGTCGGACCCGGAACCAGTAGGTATAAAAATGATCAAAGCCAAGAGAGGTATAGAGACGGTGGGCGTTTAAGTTTCCCTGAACAACCTGGAGATAGGCGTTTTGCGCGCCTTTTTTCATCCCTTCCCGGAGAAGTCCGCTGCAGATCTGCCTTGCCAGACCCTGCCTGCGGTACTGTTCCTGCACGTGGATGGCGTAGATGCCGATATAATCCCGGTCAAGGATGCCAAGTCCTGTGGCAATGATTCGCCCGTCCCGTTTCACACAGGCGCAGACCGTTTCTTTGGGGATCGCCCTGTACATGGAAGGCACTACTTTCCGGTGGATGGGATTCGTGGTCCCTTTCAGGTGAAAAAGGCTCTCTATCCAGATATCCGGTATATCCGGAGTGAAAATCACATCTTCGCAGTCTGCTTTCAGTAAGGAAGACGAAAGGGGCAGAGTCATCACGTCCGTGGTATGCTGGATCTCATATCCCCTGTTTTCAAGCGTATAGTCAAAATCAGTGGATACCAGAGGGCTTATTTTGAAGACGGCGGGGGAACCGAGACGACGGTATTCATTCTCGCAGTAGGGGATTTTTTCCCGCCAGGGCAGGGAAGATACGCCGAACTGCTCCACGCTGTTGGTCCTGTGAGTATAAAAATAGGAAAAACGCAGGATCCAGCCGTCGTACAGTTCCATTTTGTGGGATGGCCATGCATTCAATGACATGTCTTCGATTTTTTTGATGCTGGTTTCCATGGCGCCGCCTCCTGACAGAAAAATAATCTTTTCGTATTATACAGAAAAAACGGTTCTCATGCAATCCTGATATTTGTTTTTGCCGATATTTCCTCCCGGATATTCTCTGATCCGGAAGGCGTGGGTATTGTCAGTATTTGACGAACGAATCTTCTGGACAACAGGGGTTCTCCTGCCCTATAATAAGACTCACCAGAGATCCTCTGGTATTCCTGCTCCGTCTGTTCAGACGGATTATCCCATTCTTACAGTTTTACAATCTTAAAGAAAGGAGTGAGCGCCGGATCGTTACAGGCAGATTGCTGGCACTGACAGCTGCCGGAGTATCCGCTGTCATGGATATTCATTCCATGCGGATCAGCAATATATGGATAGTCTGCTCGCTGCTGGCAGGGCTCTGGCAGTCCGCGGCGGGAAGCGGCCCGGGTATTCCGGGATATCTGGCAGGCATGATCCTCCCGCTGATCCTGCTGGGCTGGATGTTTCCTTTCCGGCTGATCGGAGCCGGGGATATCAAGCTTTTCTGCGCCCTGGGAGGGATCATGGGCGGAGAGGACATTCTATGGTGTATCGGATATGCTTTTCTTTCAGGAGCGGCCATTTCCCTGGCGCTTCTGGTCTCCTGCGGCGGTTTTGGCGAGAGGATCCGCTGCCTTCTGGAATATTTCAGCGCATATCTGCGGACGGGGATCGTGAAGCCTTATTACAGGAAAGGCGGCGCCCCGGAGAATATTCATTTTTCCATTCCCATTTTTATGAGCGTGATGCTCTATACAGGAGGTATTTATTAAAATGAAAAAACAAATTTTTGCGGTCTGTGACACAGAGGAGGAATATGCCCGGAATTTCATGGATTATATAAGCCGCAGGAAGAATATTCCTTTTGAGATCCGGGCGTTCACTTCTGCGGACAGCCTGATCGCCTTTGCGCGGAAGAACCATATTGAACTGCTCCTTATCTCTCAGGAGGCCATGTGCCGGGAGATCCGGGATCTGGACATCGGCAAGGTGATCATCCTGACGGAGGGAGTACAGCCGCCGGAACTCAGTTCTTATGCAGGAGTTTATAAATACCAGTCGTCTTCCCAGGTGATCAGAGAGGTGATGGCCTGCTACGGTGAAGAGAAATCTGTCCTTCCCGTGCAGAATCCGGTAATGAAGAAGACTACGGAGATACTGGGAGTCTATTCGCCCCTGGGCCGCTGCCTGAAGACGTCTTTTGCCCTGACGCTGGGGCAGATCCTGGCAAGGGAGAGGCCGGTGCTGTATCTGAATATGGAGGAGTATTCCGGCTTTGAAGAGCTGTTTAAGCGGAATTATCAGGGGACCTTAAGCGACCTTCTGTATTTTGTGCGCCAGAGAGACGGGAATCTTTCCGTGAAGCTGAACGGTATGGTGGAGACGGCGGGGATCCTGGATTATATTCCCCCTGTGCAGTCTCCCCTGGATATCAGAGGCACTCCCTGGCAGGACTGGGCGTGCCTTCTGCAGGAGATCGCAGTCCACAGTTCCTATGAGACTGTGATCCTGGATATCGGGAACGGAATTGACGAAGTATTCCAGCTTCTGGATCTGTGCAGGACAATTTTTGTCCCAGTGCGCTCCGACAGGATATCCATGTGTAAGATCGCTCAGTTTGAGAATCTTCTCCGGGTGCTGGACTATCCCCAGGTGCTTACCAGGACGGTGAAACTTAATCTGCCCTTTTACAGCAGCATCCAGAAGGGTGTTTTTCATCCGGAGCAGCTGGTGTGGAGCGAACTGGGGGAATACGTAAGAGAGGTGATCAGGAAGGAAGGGCTATGAGCAGGGAGAATTTTCAGATACTGAGAGGGCTTCTGATGGAGAAACTGGATCTGTCCCGGGAACTGACGGATGAAGAGATCCTGGGAGAGATCGACAGCCTGATCCTGGGGAAGCTCAGGGAATCCTGCCTTTCCCTGAAGGAGAAGGTGGAACTGCGGCAGGAGCTGTTCTGTTCCGTGCGCAAGCTGGACGTCCTTCAGGAGCTGATCGAGGACGAGTCGGTGACCGAGATCATGGTCAACGGGCCGGAATCGATCTTTGTAGAACGTAAGGGCAGGCTGACCAGATGGAACAAAAGCTTTACCTCCCGGGAGAAGCTGGAGGATGTGATCCAGCAGATCGCAGGACGGTGCAACCGGGTGATCAATGAATCCATGCCTATTGTAGACGCGCGGCTGGAGAACGGAGCCAGGGTCAATGCGGTGACCGCCCCTGTGGCGCTCAACGGGCCGATCCTTACGATCCGGCGTTTTCCGGATACGCCCATCACCATGGAGAAGCTGATCAGCCTGGGCAGCGTTACCAGAGAATGCGCGGGGTTCCTGGCCGCCCTGGTGCGGGCCAGATACTCGATCCTGATAGGCGGCGGGACAGGCAGCGGGAAGACCACATTTCTGGGAGCGCTGTCGGAATATATTCCTTCAGACGAGCGCGTGATCACGATTGAAGACAACGCGGAGCTGAAGCTTCAGGGAATAGAGAATCTCGTCCGCCTGGAGGCGAAAATGGCGAATTCCGAAGGGGCTGTTTCCGTCAGTATCCGGGACCTGATCCGCACGGCGCTCAGAATGCGCCCGGACAGGATCATTGTGGGAGAAGTCCGGGGCGGAGAAGCGGTGGACATGCTCCAGGCGCTGAATACAGGGCATGAGGGAAGCCTGAGTACGGCCCATGCCAACTCTGCGGGAGATATGCTGAGCCGTCTGGAGACCATGACGCTGATGGGGGTGGACCTTCCCCTGGAAGCCATACGAAGACAGATCGCCTCCGGCGTGGATATCCTCATCCATCTGGGCAGGCTGCGGGATAAATCCAGGAAGGTGCTGGAAGTTACAGAAATATGCGGGTTTGAAGGCCATGAGATCCTTACCCGCACGCTTTACCGCCGGGAGGAAGGCAGAGGGCTTGTGAAGACAGCGGGACTTTCCAGGCGGGAGAAGCTTGAGAGGGCAGGTGTGAAGATCGATGAAGCAGAACTATGACGAATATCATTATACAGTGAAAGAAATACTGAAATACGGCGTACAGGGCATAATGCTCTGGGCTGCGGCGGACTATCTTTTTTACCAGAGCTGGCCTCTGATGCTGGCGGCGGTTCCTTTTGCCGCTGTGTTTCTGCGGTGGAAGAAGAAGCAGTTTATCCGGGAACGGAAAAAGACGCTGAACTACCAGTTCCGGGATGCCCTTAACGGATTGAGCGCGGCGGTGCAGGCGGGATATTCCGCAGAGAACGCGGTGTCGGCCTGTACCAGGGATCTGGAGCGGCTTTATCCCGGAGACGCGGATATCGTCAGGGAGTTCCGCTACATTGAAAGCCGCCGGAAGGTCAGCGTCCCTGTTGAGGAGCTCTTTCTCAGTCTGGGAGAGCGCACCCGCATCGAGGATATTGAGAATTTTGCCGCAGTGTTCAGCACGGCGAAACGCACAGGAGGAGATATGGACAAGGTGATCCAGACCTCAGCCAGGATGCTGGGAGACAAGATCGAAGTAAAGAAAGAGATCGAGGCCACTCTGGCGGCGAAGAAGGCGGAGCAGATGATCATGAGTCTGATGCCGGCAGGGATCATCCTCTATCTCCAGCTGACTTCTCCGGGATTTCTGGAGGTCCTGTACGGGAACCTGTTCGGCATATGCGCCATGAGCGTCTGTCTGGGCGTTTACGTCCTGTCCTACTGGATGGGCAGAAGGATCGTGGACATTCAGGTATAGCGGACCGGAACGGAGGGAAGACAATGTGGATACATATCGTGATCTTTATGATCATTCTGGGATTCCTCCTGGCCTGCAGAGCCGGATGGATACAGGCGGAACCGCTTGGCGGCCGCTATAGCCTGCGCCTCTTTGTTGCCGTGGCGGCCTGCGGGAATATCCTGGGAATGGCGTTTACCATGACGGGAGGTTCTCCGGCAGTGTATGACGACGGCCTCCGGATAGAGAAGGGAAGCGGCGGGATCCATGAAGAAGAATTCCAGGTGGCGGCGTCCGGAGAGGAAATGGAGACGGTCAGGATCCAGGTGCCTGAAAAAGAAACGGAAGAGGAAGAGGCCCCGGCGGAAACAGAAGAAGCAGAAGAGGAAAGCCGGGAGCGCAGGATCCGGGAGATGGTGGAAGAGTACAACAGTCAGAAACAGGATCCTGACTACTATTATCTTCCCGCCCGGTGGGAGGGGGAAACTTTCACATGGCGGCGTCCCGGGGATCCGTCCGGCGCCCTGCTGGCTTCCATGGGTCTGTTTGCCGCTTTTGTGGTACTGATGAAGAAGTCGAGAGAGGCACAGGAACGGGAGATGAAGAGAAGCGAGCAGCTTCTGATGGACTATCCGGCTCTTGTAATGAAGTTCGCGCTTCTGATCCAGGCCGGGATGACTGCCGGGAGGGCTTTCCGGAAAATTGCCGGAGATTACAGGCGGAGGAATCCGGACGGGGGAAGATCTGCCTACGACGCTGTGGCGGCGGCCTGTTACGAGATGGACAGCGGAGTGGCGGAACAGGAGGCGTACCGGAGATTCGGCGAGCGGTGCGGGCAGATGAAGTATAAGACTTTTTCCACCCTGCTGATCCAGAATCTCCAGAAGGGAAGCAGACATATGGCGGATATCCTGGAGCAGGAGGCGCTGGACGCCTGGGATGAGCGCAAGAGAAAAGCGCGTGTTCTGGGAGAAGCCGCGGCGACGAAACTTCTTCTGCCTATGGTGATGATGCTGGCTGTGGTGATGGCGATTATTATGATTCCGGCTTTTCTGTCCTTTTATGGATAGAAGGCGGACAGGGAGGTGAAGGACAATGAGAGACCTGTGGGAAACGGCGAAGGAATTTGCTGCAGAAGAGGACGCGGTGGGTGTTGTGGAGATCATTCTGATCCTTGTGGTTCTGATCGGGCTGGTGATCATTTTTAAAGAACAGCTTACCGCTCTTGTGCAGACGATACTTGCCAAGATCACGAAGCAGAGCAATTCTATCTGATATGTATGGAACAGCCTGCCGCCGCGGATATGCGGCGGCAGGAAAACCGGAAAGGAGGAGAACGTCATGCGGCGTGGAAGTATTACCGTGTTTCTTGCCCTTACATTAAGCCTTATCCTGTCGCTTGTGTGCGCCGGCCTCCAGTCTGTGCGGACGGCTTCTGCGAGGACCCAGATCCTCAGCAGCATGGATATCGGACTGTATTCCCTGTTCGGTCAGTATGACAGGACGCTTCTGGAGGATTATGATCTTTTTTTCCTGAACGCTTCCGGGAACGGAGAAAGCCCCGATCTGGCTTCCGTATATGACAATCTGGAATCCTATATGAAACCTGTGCTCAGACAGAACGGACAGAAGCTTTCTCTGGTACAGGGCGGATTTACCGGGTACCGGCTGGCGACAGATGAAGGCGGCGAGGTTTTTTTTCGGCAGGCAGTGAAATATATGAAGGATACTCTTGGAGCAAGGGGAGTCCAGATGCTCATAGACCGGTTTCAGAAGAAACAGGAACAGGTGAGACAGGCGGAAGAGGCGGGGAAAGAAGCCGAGGAAAAGAAAACACTGGAAAATTATGACGCAGAGATGAACGAAGCGTCAAGGAACAGCGAAGAGGCGGCGAAACAGGCTGCGCAGGAACAGCAGAACGCGGCGGAAGGAGGACAGGGCTTTGGCGACGGCGTGCCGGATTCCGGCGCACAGAATCCCCCTGCCGCCCAGGTCACCAATCCGATTCCTGTTTTGAAAAGAATCCGCCGGATGGGACTTCTGGATCTGGTGGTTCCTGCGGATAAGGGAATCTCGGAGAACCGGGTGGACAAAAAAACTCTTGTGTCCGGCCGTATCCTTGCCCGGGGGCTGGCCATGCCGGGACGGGTGGCGAAAGATACCTCCGCTACCTCCGGGCTTCTGTTCCAGCAGTATCTTGCAGATAAACTGGGAAGTTATATGAAGCCTGCCTCAGGAGCCCTGAAATACCAGATGGAATATCTTCTGTGCGGAAAAGACAGCGACAGAGAGAACCTCAAGGCCACGGCTGCCAGGCTTCTGCTGGTACGGGAAGGCGTCAACGCGGCGTGTCTGATGGCGGACCAGGGGAAAAGAGCCCAGATACAGGCCCTTGCTCTTGCGATCGCCTCCGGATTTCTGATCCCGCCGGCGGCGGTGATCATAGAGGCGGCGCTGGTGCTGTGCTGGTCCTTTGCCGAAAGCATTCTGGATCTGCGGGAGCTTCTCCACGGAGGGAAGGTGCCCCTTATAAAAAACTCCGGGGACTGGCAGCTGTCGCTGGAGAATCTTCCCGACCTTCTTGAGGGGCTGGACACCAGAAGACGGAGCAGCGAGGACGGGATCTCCTATGAGGATTATCTCCAGATCCTGCTCCTGTCTCAGTCCAGGGAAGAAAAACTGACGCGCGGAATGGATATGATCGAACTGTCGGTGAGAAGCAGCACCGGCCAGGACAGTTTCCGGCTGGACTCTTGTATTGAAGCCATAGAAGCGTCCGTGGATGTGCGCGCAGGCGGAAAAAAGACATTTACCGTTACGAAACAGTACAGTTATATATGACACAGGAAAAGGGGTGCGGAAAGATGCTTTTTCAGCGGACAAAAAAGAATTCGGATGGGATTGGAGATATGACTACAGACAGAAAGGAAAGGAAATGCTCTCTGCACAGTCCGGCCGGTCTGCCGGCCCCGATGGGCGGACTACCGGGCTGGTCTGCTGGAAAAGTATCTTTCTGCATCTCTTTGCTCAGAAAGGCCAGTCTCGCAGTAGAGACGGCCCTTGTACTTCCGCTGTTTTTTCTGGGGTTGATCACGCTGATTTCCTTTATGGACATTTACAGACTTCAGACAGAACATCTGCAGGCTCTGTGTGAAAAGACGAAAGAAGCGGGAATGTACGCCTACGTGCTTAACGGACGGGGGCCGGAGAAGATCACTCTTCCGGACGTATACTCCTATACGCCTGTGGGTGGGATCATCGCTCTTCCGAAAGTATGGATGCACAATACAGTGACTGTTCATGCATGGACGGGTTCTGAACAGAAATTTTCCGCCGGGAAGGAAGAACAGAATGAAAAGATGGTGTATGTGACGGAATCGGGCAGTGTATACCACCGGGAAGCCGGCTGCCGCTATCTGAACCTGTCGCTGAATCAGGTGCCCGGTTCCCGTGTGGCGTCCATGCGGAATTCCCATGGAGAGAAATATTCTCCCTGTGAGATCTGCAGCAGAGGGCAGGATCCGGCGGGAAGCGTTTTTGTCACAGAAAGCGGGAACCGTTACCACAATCTGGAGTCCTGCAGCGGGCTGAAGCGAACGGTAAAACTGGTGAAACAGTCGGATGTACACGGAATGAAGCCGTGCAGCAGCTGCGGTTAAGGAGGATGAGGATGGGGATACAACAGTTCTGTACAGCGGTTTTTCTTCTGGACGCCGGATGGAGGGACTGGCGGCGGCGGGAGATCTCCCTTACCCTGACAGCCCTGTTCGGCGCAGCCGGACTGCTTAACAGCATCATCCAGGGAAGAGATATCAAAGATTTTCTGATCCCGGCAGGAATCGGACTTATGTTTCTGGCCCTCGGTATTCTCTCAGGAGGTGCGATGGGGGCGGGAGACGGTCTTCTTCTGCTGGCGCTGGGCCTTGCTTCGGATACGGGGGAATACCTTGGGACGCTTCTGGGAGGAATGTTTCTGGCGGCGGTATGGTCGGGCGTGCTTCTGGTAGTTTTCAGGAAAGGCAGAAAGACAGAGATTCCTTTTGTGCCTTTTCTTCTGTTTGGATATATAGGAGGACTGTTGCTATGATGAAAAATTTAAAATGGAACAGGGGAAGCCTTACTGTTGAGGCGGCCTGTGTGATGTCGCTGATCCTGCTGGCGGTCATGGGGCTTATCTATCTCTTCTTTTTTGTGCACAACCGCGCCTGGCTGACGGCGGCGGCCTTTGAGTCGGCACTGGCAGGAAGCATGGACGGGATCCGGGAGGAGGGGCGCTCCGGCGATACTGCCAGGATGCGCGGCAGGGAACTGGGAAGCACAGGATTTTTCGGCGCGGAGAACCTTGATGTGCAGGTGACGGACGGCAAAGAGATAAAAGTGGTCTACACCGCGGATACGATATCCGGCTTCGGCGGATTTTCCTGGAAAATGAAGGCGGAGGGAAGTTCCAGGGTGATAAAGCCTGTGGAATGGATCCGAAAGATAAAATCCGCGGCGGATATCGTGGACGGGGACTGAGGAGTATATTTCAGACAGGAAACAGGAGGAAAACATGCGCGCGGAATATAAAAGAGACGTCAGTCATAATTATCTGATCCTGGAATCCCCAAAAGAGGCCGATACCGCCTCTTATCAGGTCCGTATGCTGGCGGGAAACGTGATTCCTGCGATTTTGCACTGCAGGCTGCAGAATCTTGACGGGAAACAGATGTTTTATTATGAGATCACATCCAGACAGGCGCTTTTTTCTTACTATGAGGAAAAAATGTTTGCCGCGGAGGATCTGAGGATGCTTTTCAGAGGTTTTGCCGGCGCTGTGGAACAGATGGCCGAATATCTTATGAACCCGGAACAGCTTCTCATCAGGCCGGAGTATATCTACCTGGATATAGAGAAAAAAGAAGTGTTCTTCTGCTGTCTTCCCGGGGAAGAAAGGGAGGTGCAGGCGCAGCTGCGGGATCTGATGGAATATCTTCTGCCGAAACTGGATCATGAAGATCAGGAGGCGGTCCTTCTGGGGTACGGCGTTTACCGTAAGATTCTGGAACCCGGATTCCAGCTGGAAGATATCAAGGAAGCAATATATCATGAAGAGCAGAAAGTACATCAGGAGCCGCCTGTGCCGGAAAGAGAAACGGAAAAGCCCGAAGAGGCGGGAGAGCGAAGGGAAATTCTGGAAGATGAGGACTTTATGGAAGAAGAGCCCGGACCCAAAAGGCGGAAAACAGACCGGAAATCAGAAACAGGAACGGCCCTGCTGCCGTGGATGGCCGGCTGCGGCGCTGCCATCCTTCTCATGGGAGCTGTTCTTGCCGCCAGCCTGACGGGATATCTCCCCTGGATCCCGGCAGAGAAGATCATGGGATTCGGGGCGGCGGCTTTCGGCGCAGGCGGGTTCGCCGCATGGGCGGCAGGGAAAAGAAGAAAGAAACAGGATAAAACAGCTCCCTGGAAGGAAAAAGTAAAAAAAGAAGCGGCGCCTTATGAACCGGCTGCACGGGGAGGTGGTGAACTGCCGGAGAGGATACAGAAGATGCCGCAGCCGGAAAAAGAATCCGGCCCCCGGGAAGAGATTTTCGGGGAGACAGTCGCCTTATCCGCGGGATGCGTCAGCGGGCCGGCCAGTCTGGTAAGCCGCGAGCCGGGAGAACTGGCAACGATCTATCTGGACAGGGAGTTCACTGTTGTAGGCAAGATGCCGGGGGCCGCGGACGCGGTGATACCGGTTCCCACGGTCAGCCGTGTACACGCCAGGATCAGAGAAAAAGACGGGGAATATTATCTGGCGGATCTGAATTCCAGGAACGGGACTTCCGTGAATGGAACCATGCTGCAAAACGAAGAGGAATACCGGCTTCAGGATGAAGATGAAGTGGACTTCGCTCAGGCCAGATATGTCTTCGTGAAATGACGGCAGAGAGGACCGGCCCGCCGGAACTTCTGCTGCAGGGCAACAAACATATGACAAACATATCGCGGGAACATACCTTGCCATGACCTGCGCCGTCTGCTACAATAGGTGCATCTGAAAGGCAGTCCGAAAGGCCTGCGGAATGTGCCGAGGTGATATATTGGAAAATACATTGGAAGAATTTCGAAAAGAACCGGTGACGGTTATCCTGATTCTGATCAACGTGCTGGTCTTCCTGGTTTCGGATCTTACCGGATATTCTCAGGATGTGATGCATATGCTGGACCTGGGGGCCGCCTATACGCCCCTGATTACGGAAGGCGGGGAAGTATACCGCCTTTTTACCAGTATGTTCCTGCATTTCGGGATCGCGCACCTTCTGAACAATATGCTGGTGCTTTTTGTGCTGGGAAGCCGTCTGGAGCGTGCGGCCGGGAAGATCCGTTTTCTTGTGATCTATCTTCTGGGAGGAGTTGCGGGTAATGTGATCTCCCTCCTTCTGGAACTGAACAGAGGCGATTACTCTGTGTCGGCAGGCGCCTCCGGGGCTGTTTTCGCGGTTATGGGAGCCATGATCTATATCGTGGTACGGAACAGGGGATGGCTGGAAGATCTTTCCTGGCGGCAGATCGTGGTCATGGCTCTGTTTTCCCTGTATTTTGGCTTTGCCAGCAGCGGAGTGGATAACGCCGCTCATGTGGGAGGGCTGATCTCAGGCTGTATCCTTGCGGTCATTCTCTATCATCCCCGGAGAAGGAGCTGAAACACGGTTCCCTTGCCGGGAACGCTGGCGGCGGTCAGTTCGCCTCCGTGGGCTTCTATGATCTGGCGGGTGACAGCCAGGCCAAGGCCTGTGCCCTCCGGTTTATAGGAGACAAAGGGCCGGAAAATATTTTCCAGCTGAAAAGGAGTCATACCGCAGCCGTTATCGGAAACAGTTATTTTTACCCCTTCCGAAAGAGAGACGGCCTGAAGCCGGATAAGGCCGTGGGAGTGTTGTATGGCTTCCCGGGCGTTCCGGAGGAGATTCAGAAGCGCCTGGCGTATTCTGACACGGTCCAGGGGAAGGACAGGAAGAGTATCCGGTATCTCTGTCTGAAGAGAGATGCCGAGATATTCCAGGGAAGGCCTGACAGAATCTGCAGCGCTTCTTAACAGGGCGGCAGGATCTTCGGGCTTTTTTACTACCCGGGCCGCGCTGCTGTACCGGGTGACATCGTTCAGCAGTTCTTTTATGTATTCCAGATTTTCCATGATATCGTCCCAGCCCTCGAAGGAGGTTGCCTCCGGATGGGAAGCGGCTATTATCTGCAGACTGCTGCTGATCAGAGCGACAGGATTGCGGATCTCGTGGGCGAACTTCGACAGGATGAGCGCAAATTCTTCTTCCTGCTGCCGGGTTTGGATGGTATTCTGCATATTTCTCACCTCATCAGGATAGTAGCATTCATATTTTCATAAATCAATAAAATTCATATTGAAAAAATCTACAAAATACGAGAAAATAATAAAAAACAGAAGATATAAAAGGAGGAGACTGCTTTGGAGAATTGTATTTTTTGTAAGATAGCAAACGGAGAGATCCCGTCCGCAACTCTGTACGAGGACGGAGAATTCCGCGTGATTCTGGATCTGGGACCTGCCAGTAAGGGACACGCGCTGATTCTGCCGAAGAAACATGCGGCGGATATCTATGAACTGCCGGAGGAGACGGCAGGGAAGGCGATGATCCTCGCGAAGCATATGGCAAAGAAGCTGACAGACGCGCTTCACTGCGACGGATTCAATATCGTACAGAACAATGGTGAAGTTGCCGGACAGACCGTATTTCACTTTCATATGCATCTGATCCCCAGGTATAAGGGAGACCAGGTGGGACTGACATGGAAGCCCGGCACACTCAGTGACGAGGACCGGGATGATATTCTGGCCAGAATGGGAAGGTAACCAGGGCAGAAACAAAAGATGAACAATGAGAATTTTAGAATCATATACGAAAAGTATCGCGAATTCTCAGTAAATGCTGCAAATAAGATCGTGGAAAACAGGACTGTGGCGGAGGACATCTGTCAGGAAGTCTTCTTTCATCTCTATGAGATCAGGGACACCCTGGATTTCTCCAATGATAAAAAGATCCGGTCGCTGATTTTCACTGCCACAGGAAACAAATGTAAGGACTATTTCAAGAAACCATGGAGAAAACGGGAAAATTACGGGACAGACGATAGAGAATACAGATCCGTGGAAGATGAGAAAACTGACCCGGAGAAGATCCTGTTACGCAGAGAGGAAATGGAATACAGGAAGCAGGTGCTGGAAAAGCTGCGCCGGGAACAGCCGCTGAACTATGAGATCCTGATAAAAACAAAGTATTTCGAGATCCCGCCGGATCTCGTCGCGGAGGAGTACGGTATCACAAGAAACAATGTGAATAACAGAGTCCTCCGGACGAGAAAGTGGATCAGTAAAGAAATGGAAGCCTTCAGGAAAGCGAAATTCCGGCTGTTCAGGAGAAAATGATCATTCTGCCTGAACGCAGCCTTCGATCAGAGAAAGAATGTGATGGATGGAATCCATCTGCTTCCCTGCGGACATTGCCTCCTCGTAGGAATGGCGGTCTGCATAAAGCCTTCGGATCGTATCCAGAAGCTTCTCATCAGTGATCTCTTCTTCCTCCAGCACCATGCTGTAGCCCTGGCGTTCGAAGGAACGGGCGTTAAGGATCTGGTCGCCTCTGCTGGCGCTGGCTGACAGAGGGATCAGCAGATTGGGCTTATGCAGCGCGCTGATTTCACAGATGGCGTTAGCTCCTGCACGGGAGATCACGATATCCGAGAGAGCGAAGAGGTCTGCCAGTTCTTTTTTGATATATTCGAACTGGACGTAGCCATCCGTACCGGTAAGACTTTCGTCTGTTTTGCCCTTGCCGCAGAGATGGATGATCTGGAACTCTTTCAGAAGTTCCGGGAGGATACTGCGGATATGGCTGTTGACAGAAGCCGCTCCGAGACTTCCGCCGATCACCATGAGCACAGGTTTCTCTGAAGTGAAGCCGCAGAAGCGGCGTCCTGCTTCCGCGTCGCCGTTTAAGAGCTCCTGGCGGATGGGAGTTCCAGTGAGCACAGCCTTGTCTCCGGGGAGACTTTTGACAGTCTCCGGGAAATTACAGCAGACTTTTACTGCGGATGGGATACAGAGTTTATTGGCAAGACCGGGAGTCATGTCAGATTCGTGGATGACGGCAGGTATTTTACATCTTTTTGCTGCGATCACCACGGGAACGGTAACGAAGCCGCCTTTGGAAAAAACGACGTCAGGCTTCAGCTGTTTCAGAAGTTTTCTGGCTTCCCGGAAGCCTTTCAGTACCCGGAAAGGATCGGTAAAATTCTTGAGGTCGAAGTAGCGCCTCAGCTTTCCGGAAGATATTCCGTAATAGGGAATATTCAGCTCCTCGATCAGTTTGCGCTCAATGCCGTCGTAGGAGCCGATATAGGAAATTTCGTATCCGGCTTCCCGGAGCGCGGGAACCAGAGCGATATTCGGTGTAACGTGTCCGGCAGTGCCGCCGCCGGTGAGAACGATATGCTTCATAGGGAATCCTCCTGTAAAACTATTGTTATCCATTAATATGAACCCAGCGGGAGGAAATGTCAAGAAGGAGAAGGCTATGAGAACAACCTTTGAAGACAGAGAAAAAAAGAATAAAGCCCCGGATCCTGCCGGAAACACCTCCGGAACAGCCGGAAGCTGGGAGGAATATATCCGCAGGGCAGAGGCGGCGGAGAGGGAACTCTTCGGGGATGAGGCGGAGTCTGCCGCTGAACCCGGAGATCCCGAAGAGACGGAAAGAGCCTATGAAGATCTTGTGGCCAGGCTGAAAGAGAGCAGCGTCTACCGTGAGGATCCGCCGGAAGGAAGCAGTATATCCGGGAAGGAAATACCCGGGAGGAAAGTTCCCGCTGCGGATGAACATGGGAGAAAGAAAAGGTCCCTGGGCCATGTCCGTCTGGGAAGAGTGGCCGGTATCGCCCTGCTGTGCGGCGCCTGCGTGTTTGCCGCCAGCATGACAAGCGAGGCGAATAGGACATATTTCATTAGGAGTGTCCGTTATCTTACAGGAGACGATACAAGAATTCTTGTGGATAACGATGAAGAGAATGATGTTGCTGATATAGATGAGAGAGAGGCCATTCAAGAAATAGAAAATAAACTTGAAATTGAAGTGCCAGAATTTTATTATCGCCCACAAGGTTTTGAGTTTTTCTCATATGAAATTAATTCTATGGTGGATAATGCAAGAGTAGAGTACGAATATCAGGGAAATATAATTGCTTTTTTTATAAGTAAAGAAAACGAAGATACAGCAAGTAATATTAATAGTGCACATGGTCAAAAATCAGAGACTGTAATTACTAATAAGGATGGGATTGAAGTAGTTATTGAAAAAATTCAAGATACAGAGGATAGTGAACCGAGTTATGCGGCACAGTGGCAGAAAGAAAATGTATTTTACCATTTATCTGGAAAAATTAATTGGGAAGATATGAAAAAAATCGTAGAACAAATTAAATTTTAAAGTGATTTTGACTAATTTTTAGCGTATTACTATTGTAAGGTCGGGTTACAAAAGGGAAAGGAGTGAGGGCAATCAGTAGATGGCAACGGATTTTAGGAATTAGTCTTGCGGCTGGATTATTGGCATCTATGACATTGACTGCTGTACCGGTGCAGGCATCCAGTATTCTGGATAAAGTGACCAGTGAAGAAACAACAGATGATCATGCTGAAGATACCAGTTACAGCCTGTTAAAAGGGAATAATCTGAATTATGGAAATGTAAAAGTCCAGAGAATTTCCAGTAATGAAATCGGTATTCATGGGCTAACGCAGTGTCATCATGCATGTGATACCGTGTATCTGTCTCTGTATCTTGAGAGAAAAGTGAACGGCAGTTACGGTACATATAAGTATTGGGAATTTACTGCTGATAATGTGACAAGTCTCAGCAAAGAACTTGTGGTCATCGTTCCCAGCGGTACGTATTACCGCGTGCGCGGTTACCATGCGGCCAAGGACGGTTCCAAGGAGTCAACGTCTACACTGACAAGCGGAATTATGATTAAGTAAAAAACCAACATTTTTCTACCGACACACAGGAAAAATAACGATGGTTTTTCAGGCAAATGGATACCGGACAGAGCGTGCTTTTGGCGGATGTATTTTTTAAATTGAGAATGTAAACCACCTTACCTTTCGCAGAAGGAACGCAGCTGTTCTTAAATACTGAAATGACATTTATTCTGCTGCAGTACACAGGTACGGAATGAGAAATT
>DSTMC04003__coassemble_1322_pt1 | contig 18919 bp, 17 predicted proteins | sample DSTMC04003__metabat2_high_PE_034 | metagenome-assembled genome bin DSTMC04003 | reverse complement strand
GGGTCCGATACGAACACGGTATCCATCTCAGCCGGGCTTGCCCCAGCACCCCTTTGTATTACTGATTTCATCTAAAAGTTTATCATGAAATGACAAAATGTCAAGATTTTTCAGATTGCCTGTATCCGCTCCCTTCCACCCTGTCCACAGCCGGTTCTTCGCCGAAAATGTTGACATTTTTATGAAAATATGATATCTTTCTACGATAAGAGAAAGGATGTGAGATTTGCGTGGAAGATTCATCTGACGAATGCCATACTACTGATTCCCGCATAAAAATCATGAATATATAGAGGTATAGCTTGTGAGCGCGGCTTACAGGCTATACCTTTTTGTGTTTTTTTGCAAATAATATTACTACGGAAAACAGGAGGATTTTAAGAAACAAAACCATGTTAGGCTCAATTATCTTAATTATTGTTTTTACATTTTTGAACGCGATCTTCGCAAGCGCCGAGATCGCAGTGATCTCCATGAATGAGACGAAACTGAAATGTCTCGTGGACGACGGCAACAAGAGGGCTAAGAAACTGTCCGTCCTTACCGAACAGCCGGCCCGTTTCCTGGCCACCATCCAGGTTGCCATCACCCTGTCGGGATTCCTGAACAGTGCGTTCGCTTCCGACAACTTCGCCGGGATCATTGTGGACGCCCTTGTCTCCGCAGGGGTTCCCGTACCGGTTAAGACACTGAATTCCATCGCCATGGTACTGATCACAGTGATCCTTTCCTATATCAGTATCGTCTTCGGCGAGCTGGTGCCGAAACGGATCGCCATGAAGAATTCAGAGTCTCTTTCCCTTGGTCTGGCTCCCACCCTTTACGGAGTTGCCAAGATCTTCTCTCCCCTGGTGTCCCTGCTGACGGTATCTACAAACCTGATCCTCAGACTGATCGGCATCAATCCGGCTGAGAACGACGACCAGGTGACCAAGGAAGAGATCCAGATGATGCTCATGGAAGGAAACGCCCAGGGAGTCATCGACACACAGGAAAACGAGTTCATCCAGAATATTTTTGAGTTCCACGATATCTCCACGGAACAGGTCTGCACTCACCGTACGGACGTGATCGTTCTGGATACCGAAGATTCCATGGACGAATGGAAAGAAACCATTTACCGCAACCGCCACAGCTACTATCCGGTATGTCAGGAGACCAAAGACAATATCATCGGAATCCTGGATACCAAGGATTATTTCCGTCTGGACGATTTCTCCAGAGAGAACGTCCTCGCCAAAGCGGTAAAACCGGCCCACTTCATTCCTGAGAGCATGAAGGCGGCCAAACTGTTCGACCATATGAAACAGACCCGGAATTATTTCGCCGTCCTTCTCAACGAATACGGTGAAATGGCCGGTATCGCCACTCTCCACGATCTTCTGGAGGAACTGGTGGGCGATATCTATGAAGAAAACGAAGAAAATCCGGAGAAGATCCAGAAACTTTCCGCCACATCCTGGCTGGTTCGGGGCGACGTGGAACTGGACGACGTGGCGGAAGCCCTTCACGTCACACTTCCCGAGGGAGACTACGATACCTTCAACGGTTTCATCTACAGCATTATCGACTGCATCCCCGAGGACGGAAGCCAGTTCACCTGCGAGAGCAGCGGCATGATCATCCACGTCAAATCCGTGGCGAGACACAAGATCGTGGAGGCCATTGTGGAAGTTCCGGAAACAAAGGATAAAAACGAAGAATAACCGGCGGTATCCCACCGGCCGGGAATAAATCACCAGGAGGTATGCATATGGTTCACACACTGGAAAACGAGGCGCTCCGCATAAAGATCGACGATCACGGAGCAGAGCTGTCAGAGATCTACGACAAAGAAAGGGACCGTCAGGTTCTCTGGAACGCGGATCCCGCCCACTGGAAGCGCCATGCGCCCGTGCTTTTCCCCAATGTGGGAAGATATTATCAGGATCAGTGCCTGATCGGCGGGCAGACATACAGCTGCGGACAGCATGGTTTCGCGCGGGATATGGATTTCGTCTGCACAGAAAAATCCAACGTCTCTGTCACCCATTTCGTGACTTCTTCTGACGCTACCAGAGAGTTCTATCCTTTCACATTTGAACTCTATATCACCCATAAACTCCACGGAAAGGATATTTCTGTTTCCTGGAAAGTGATCAACAAGGATACAGAAACCATGTTTTTTACTATCGGAGGACATCCGGCTTTTCGTGTACCTGTACTTCCGGACACCAGCCGCGATCAGTATTTCCTTACTTTCAGCGGCCAGCAGCAGCTTACTTACTGTCTTCTGGATCTCTCCACCGGAACGGCCCTTCCGGACCAGACCCGCACTCTGCCTCTGGAAAACGGCGCCTGCAGGATCGATCCTCACATGTTCGACAGAGACGCGCTTATTTTTGACAATAATCAGATCACAAAGGCCGGGATCGCGCTTCCTGACGGCACACCGTATGTGGAGCTTATCTGCCAGGGCTTCCCGAGCTTCGGCATCTGGTCCTCTTCCATGGACGCTCCCTTTGTCTGTCTGGAGCCATGGATGGGGCGCTGCGACAATTCAGGCTTTGAAGATGAACTTAGTCAAAAGCCGAATATCAATAAACTGGACAGCGATGGAGTATTTGAAAAGGCTTATGTGATTTCCATCAAATAATCTGTATCAATTAGGCTTAAAATATAAAGAGTACAACTCTCCGGCTTATGAGGAGTTGTACTCTTTACAATTTCTATTTCCCAGATATTAATACTACTTCTTTCTGATCGTACATTTTACCAGATTTTAGGTCTTTCTTCAGGTGCACAGTACATACCGTCCCCCTCCTCAATTCCATAAACATCATAGAACTGATCCATCGCCGACAGCACCGCATTTACACGGATTTTTCCCGGAGAGTGTACATCTGTTGCAATTTGATTAGAAAGCGCCTCCGGACGAAGTTCTTCCGCCCACAAAGACGCCCAGGACTCCATCACTGTTTTTAGATCATAGCCGTTTTGTTCAGCAATTTCAAGAACACAGGAAAGCCCTCCCAGATCTGCAATATTTTCCGTCACTGTCTGCTCTCCATTTACTTCCAGTCCTGCAATTTCCATACCGTCATAATAGTCTATTACCTTCTGGGACAGTTCCTGGAAGTATTCCAGATCCTCGTCCGTCCACCAATTTCGGATATTTCCTTCCGCGTCATACTGTGCTCCGGCACTGTCAAAAGCATGAGTAATTTCATGTCCTATAACTGCGCCGATCTTTCCTAAATTCTCTTCCGGCTCCGCATCCGGATCATAGAAAGGTTCCTGCAGAATGCCGGCAAGAATAGTAATGCTGTTAGTGGAGGTATCATAGTACGCATTCACCTCTTGAGGATATACGAGCCATTCCGATTTGTCTACAGGTTCATCTTTTGTCTGGAATACCTGCTCCATCTGCACATGCGCAATTTCCATAAGGTTATCAACATAGACACCTCCCTCTTCCGGACGTTTCAATTGTAATTCATAGTCCTCCTGAGGCCATTCGTCAGGGCATCCAATCCTGGCATCCAATGTCTGCAGTTTTTCTATGGCCTGCGCTCTTGTTTCCGGGCTCATCCACTCCATATTTTCCAGTCTGTTTTCAAATACTTCCGCCACCTGGTCAATCATTGACTGAATTTGGGATCTTGTATCCTCCTGAAAGTACTTTTCACTGAACAGCTTTCCGCACTGGAACCCCAGATTACTCTGAACACTGGAGCAAATCTGCTGCTCATACGGTTCTCCCTCTTCCAGGCCATTTACCGAATTGACGTATGTCTGCTGCGCCTCATGGCTTTTTATGTCTACATATGGTGAAAGATCCCGGTACAGACTAACTTTTACATATTTCTTCAAAAGCTCCAAGTTTTCATCTTTCAAAAAAGAGGCAACTTTTTCCATACACCCTACATCAGAAATAATCATTTTTTCGTCCGGCGAAATTCCAAATATCTCTTCCAGGGTTTCGGAAGAAACAGATTCCCCGAACAATTCTTCTACATCTGAAGCCTTATATACATTATAAGTTTTCTGAGGATCATACAAGTCAGCCAGACCCAACGAATTCTCTGCCAGAGCTTTCATCATATCTGCTACCTCTTTTACAGTACTGGAAGCTTCATCTTCAGACAGACCGTTAATCTTCAAAAGTTCCTGCATATATGTTTGAAATAACTCCACCTGTTTTTGATTTGCTGCGTCATCAGAAAACCAGATTTCTTTTGAAAGTCCAGTATCTCCGCCTACTAAATAAAGAACATTCTGGCTGGAGTCTTCCCCATCCACCCCATAAGTGAATCCCAGCAAACTGGCAATGCCGTATTCGCGATAAAAGGTAAGACAGGCTTTCACAAGCCCTTCCACACTCTGGGCCTGATCTACTTTTTCCAGGAAGGCGTTTCCAGCCTCACCATAGCCGCCCTGATCTCTGGCTTCCGTATCCATTCCCGTGAGATAAAAAGCGCCTACATTGTAACTGTCGCTTCCAACTTCTGCATCCTCATCTTCAGATGCTTCTTTAACCATCTGAAGAAGACGCTCATCATTCTGCTCCTGCACAATATAAAACCAGTTTTGTGCAGCTTTATCTGCCGGAATTTCCCATTGCTGAAACATATCATAGTTAACTGCTTCATAAAAATCATCTTGCAGATCCGGCTTTTCTTCCTGCTGAATGACCGTTTCTTGTGTTTCCTGCTCTTCTTTCTCAGTTTCTGCCGCATATCCGGTAACCGGAAATGCCAGAATCATTGCCATTCCAAGAGCTGCCATTTTACTGCAACATTTGTAAAATCTTCGCACAAAGCCCTCCTTATTCTATTATTTTTTTATATTTTGGTGGCGCGGGATTCTATCGGCTCCACAAAATCCTGACAACATTGTTTTGTCAGAAAAAAACTAAATATATTATAGCATTATACTCAATCATATTAAAGCATAATTTTTTTATGTGAGACCAGCCAATCTGTGGCTCCCGTCACAGCAACTGCTTTTCCACCGAAATAATTGCCATTTCGGGCACAGTCTCTCAGATTTTTCTCCTGAAAAAGGGCATATAGAAACCCCGCCATAAAGCTGTCTCCTGCTCCCGTAGTATCTACACATTTTACATTTTTCTCAGCAGGCACCCAAAAACATTTCTCCCGGCCACATACATAACAGCCTTTACTTCCGCATTTAACGACTACTGTTTTAACACCGGCTCTTCTAAGACTTTCCGCCGCCTCTTCCACTGTATTTTTCCCGGTAATCAGCATAGCTTCTTCATCATTGGGTATCAGATAATCCACATAAGAAAGCGCCTCCGCAAGTTCCTCTACCGTCTCATTTTTCTTCCGTTTCGTCATATCCGCGCATACGATTTTCCCTTGTTCTCCAGCGGTCCGGAAAATTATCTCAAGTTCCCTGGCGCCTATTTCCGGAGATACAAAGATACTGGCAAAACATACGATTTTTGCGCTTTCCGGAAACGGCATATGAATATCCTCCAGGGTAAGCTTTCGCAGCGTCCCGGATGGATCGGTGAGGAAATGTCTCGAACCATCCCGGTCTATTAAAACCACATTGATCCCTGTAGGAATATTATCTCTGATACAGTCGTCAGGAAGGATAATTCCGTATTCCTGGCAATGCTGCTCCAGATAGTTTCCTGCCTTATCCCGTCCTATAATCGTTTCAAGCAGCACCCGTCTTCCCATTTTCGCCAGAATAGTAGCCTCATTAAGCGCGTCCCCTCCTGTGGAAAGCCGGATTTCCTCCGCCGGAGATGATCCTGTCTGAAACACTTCTTTTCCCGCCGACCGGACAAGCACGTCCAGAATACCGGCTCCTATGATTACGATTTCTGGATAATTATCCTTCAATTTTTGTTCTCCTTATGATATCTCTAAGATCACGCACAGCCGGAAATCCATACGCACTCCGCGCACTGGTCACAGCGCGGATGATCGCCTCACTCATCACCTCGGCCGCCAACGTTCCCACTAGATCCTGATCCGCCTTTATTTCTCCCAGAGAAGCTGCATAAATGCTGTCTCCGTCGGCAGTTGTATGAACCGGTCTTATGGAGCGCGCATACCCGTCGTGCGCCATACCTGCAATTTTACACAGGGAAGTTTTTGAAAATTCCCCATTGGTAAGAACAATCCCGATAGTCGTATTTCCGGTAAACTTATTTTCCACTACCTCTGTGCTTGCGTACATCAGATCTTCTGTCCGGCGGAATGATTTCTTATCCTCATCCAGAAGTCCCGCAATTTTTTCTCCGGTTTTCCAGTCATAGATATCTCCCAGGGCATTTACCGCCACAAGAGCGCCGATTTGAAGTTTCCCTATCTGAATAGCATAGCTTCCGATTCCGGACTTCATACAGAAATCCATCCCCGCAAACTTCCCCACAGTAGCTCCGCATCCCGCTCCATAGTTTCCGTCCCGGTAATTTCCCTTTTCTGAATTCACACATGCCTGGTATCCCATTTCCTTGTCTGGTCTTACAGAAGGATCTCCCACTGTCAGATCGAACAGGTCCGACTGACACACCAGAGGCACCTTCGTCACCCCCACATCAAAACCGATTTCTCTTTCTTCCAGGTATTTCATCACTCCGTCCGCCGCGCCCAGCCCAAAGGCGCTTCCTCCTGCCAGCACCACCGCATGGATCTCCGCTGCCGCGGTCAGAGGATCCATCAGTTCCGATTCTCTGGACGCCGGCCCCCCGCCTCTTACGTCAAGTCCCGCAGCCATTCCTTTCTCCGATATCAGAACCGTACATCCTGTTCCCGCCTCTGTGTTTTCTGCCTGTCCGATTCTGATTCCGCCGATTTCCGTTATCTGAATTTCCTGTTTCATTTCTTTCCTCCCCGCTAATCCTGTGCCATATCATAAAGCGCCTGAATTTCCTCTGGAAGATGATCGGGAAGCATTTCTTTTACCCGTTCCTCGCTTCCATTCTCTATGGCCTGCTCATAATACCATTTTTTATATTGTATCATAGCAAGAACCTTTTCCATTTTGCGCATTTCTTCCTTTACCGCTTCTTCCTGCCTGACAAACAGCTCCAGCCTCTGCGGATATGTGCTGCTTCCCTGGGCGCACCATTTCATAAATACCTTTATTTCTTTAATTTCCAGTCCCGATTTTTTCAGACATTCAATTACACGCAGGGCCTCTATCTCCCGCTCGCTGAATCTCCTTACGCCGCCGCTTCTCTGAAGATTCGGGAACAGACCTTCCTTATCGTAATACCGCAGCGTAGATATGGGAATCTGAAACATTTCCGCAATCTGTCCAATTGTATACATTCCTGACCACTCCTTTTGCCTTACAGACAATGTATGGGAAACATAGAATTCTATTTTTCCTGCCAAATTTTTCAGATAAAAATCGTAAAATTCATCTTGACCTAAAGTCAGATTTAGATACTATAATGACCTTACCACGAAGCAGAGACAATGTCAACACACGTTTCTGGTTTATACACAAAAAGGAGAATTTGTAATTATGGAAGAAAAACTGATTTTAACAGAAGAATGGGATAAAACCTTTCCCCAAAGTGAAAAAGTAAATCATCGGAAGGTCACCTTCCACAACCGTTACGGAATCACTCTGGCTGCAGATCTGTACGAGCCAAAGGATACGGAAGGCAGACTTCCCGCAATCGCTGTATGCGGACCTTTCGGCGCTGTAAAAGAACAGGCATCCGGCCTCTACGCCCAGACAATGGCAGAAAAAGGATATCTGACAATTGCTTTCGACCCGTCTTATACCGGGGAAAGCGGAGGAACGCCCAGATATGTGGCCTCTCCTGATATTAATACAGAAGATTTTCAGGCCGCCGTGGATTTTCTGTCCGTCCAGGAAAACGTAGATCCCGAAAAGATCGGTATTATCGGAATGTGCGGCTGGGGCGGCATGGCGCTCAACGCAGCCGCCATCGATACCCGGATCAAAGCTACCGTTGCCTCTACAATGTACGATATGACCCGTGTAAACGCCAAAGGTTACTTTACAGCGAAGAAGCCCGGCACAGCAAAAGAGCAGCTCTGAACGCTCAGCGGACAGAAGACTACAAAAACGGCAGCTATCAGCGGGCCGGCGGAGTTATCGATCCTGTGCCCCAGGATGCTCCTTATTTTGTAAAAGATTATCATGACTATTACAAAACCAGCCGTGGATATCATCCTCGTTCTCTGAACTCCAACGATGGATGGAATGTCACCTCCGCCCTGTCCTTCCTGAATATGCCGATCCTCCAGTACAGTGATGAAATCCGAAGCGCCGTCCTTCTGATTCACGGGGATAAGGCACACTCCTGCTATTTCAGCAAGGACGCTTTTCAGAAACTGAAAGGGGAAAACAAGGAACTGATGCTCATTCCCGGCGCAAGCCACACCGACCTCTATGACCAGACTTATATCATCCCCTTTGATAAAATGGATGAGTTCTTCAGAACATATCTGAAATAAAGCAAAAATGACAGGAATACGGTTCAGGCCGGTTCCCATCATTTTTTTACACTCTTGTTCATCAATCATCCAATTTTTTTCAAAGGAAATCCAAAGTAATCAACTGCATTATTATAGCTGATATTTTTCACGATTTTTTCAAGTGTTTTCCAATCCTCCGGATACATTCCGTTTTCTATCCATTCTCCCAGTAGCCCGCAGAGAATCCTTCGGAAATATTCATGGCGGGTATAAGAGAGAAAACTTCTGGAATCTGTCAGCATTCCCACGAAAGCCGCAAGGGCTCCCTGGCTGGCCAAAGATTTCATCTGTCCTCTCATTCCTTCGAGATGATCGTTAAACCACCATGCCGAACCGTGCTGAATCTTTCCGAAGGCTGAAGAGTCCTGGAAACATCCAATTACAGAATCAATAATCGGATCATCATTGGGATTTAAGCTGTAAAGAATTGTCTTGGGCAATCCTCCCGTTCTGTTCAAGGCGTCAAGAAAATCTGCCATTTCACTGGCAGGTGCTGTTGTCCCAATACAGTCGTATCCGGTATCTGCTCCCATTTTTTTGTAAGCATAGGTATTATTATTCCTCTTGCATCCAAAATGAAGCTGCATTACCCAGTTCCTTCGGGCATATTCTCCTCCGACAAAGACCATAAATGCTGTGCAGAATTTTCTGCATTCTTCCTCATCGAGAATCCTGCCGCTTATTCTTTTCGCGAAGATCTCCTCGATTTCTTTTTCTGAGGCAGGGGCATACATTATATAATTAAGAGCATGGTCCGAAACTCTGCATCCTTGTTTTTCAAAAAAATCCATGCGTTTTAACAGCGCATTTTTTAAATCAGCAAAGGTGCGTATTGTGATTCCTGCCGCTTCTCCTAATTTTTCCAGATAATCCGGATAATCTGCGTCTTCTATGTTTTTGGCCTTATCCGGTCTCATCGCGGGCAGCACCTTTGTTTCAAAAGAAGGATCTTCTTCCTATTTTCGGTGCCAAATCAAGGAATCCGCAGGATCGTCTGTGGTACAGATAAGCTTTACATTGCTTTTCCGGATAATTCCCCGCACAGACATGTCTGGTGATTTCAGCTTTTGGCTGCACATCGCGTAAACCTCTCCTGCATTATCCGCGTTTAAAGATCCCTCAAATCCAAAATATTTTTTCAGTTCCATATGACTCCAATGGTACAAAGGATTTCCAATCGCTCTGCCTAAACATTCTGCCCACTTGGCAAAGCGTTCTTCGTCAGGTTTTGTTCCGGTAATGTATTCCTCATCAATCCCAAATGAGCGCATCAATCGCCATTTATAATGATCACCGAAGTGGCTTCCTCCTATTCCCAGCCACAATTGTGTGATATTAGTATAGGACTTATCTTCATAAATTTCTTTTGGATTTATATGACAGTGATAATCGATGATCGGAATATCAGCAGCAAACTCGTGGTATAATTTCTGTGCCGTTTTTGTGTTCAACAAAAAATTTTCATCCATAAACTTTCCCATTCGTATCAGAGCGGGGCTTCCAATGGCCCCGCCCATCCCCCTTTCCGATCTTTTTATTGCTCTTCAAAATTCTCCCGGTTGATCCAAAGCCCCAAAGCCGGATTCGGAATATAATATATTTCCTCGCCGTCTACATGGTTATACCCATAATGCAGTTCCTGCGGATTATATTTTTTTGCCATTTCCGTATAATCTGCCGGCTGAAAACCTGCGTCTTCTATCTCTGTTCTGCTGATCTCCTTTACTGCATAAGTAATAGAAAAACGTCCGTCTGACGAACCATGGATCAGGTGAGCTGCAGCACCCATATTTTCTCTCAATTCCCGGTTTTCTGGTTTTTTAAACTCTTCAAGAATATGCAGCCGTCCAGTGTAGCCATACCTGCGGATCAATTTATCCATTAGAGGATCCTCGCCGAATTTTGTAATTCCCGGTGCAAGTATGATCAGTTCACCCCCGTCCGCCATAGCCATCCTGGTTCTGTATATCGCCTTATTTCCAAGCCATGTACTTTTAAATTCAGAAGGCTCCAGATAAACCACACATTTTTTCAATCCGTGTTCCACAAAATCAATATTTTTTATCTGAGAAAGACGTACAGCTTCTGTCAGGCATTTGCGTCCTTCGCCAATAAACAGGCCATGAGTCTGAATAGTTCCTCCAAAAGCGGTAGTGACAGTCAGAACAAATAAAACAGGCCGTTTATTGAGAAAATGCTCCATGCCATAATCAAACATTTTCCGCACCGGCGTATGATCTTTCCCCATCATACGTTCCATACCGTATACCGCCCCTACCATATGGCTTTTATTGATCATGTCGCTTCCGCCCACGCCTACAAAAAGGTTTTTGGCATGATTTGACATTCCTATCACTTCGTGAGGCACTACCTGGCCCGGCGAAATGATCAAATCGTAGGAATCGTCCATAATTTTCCTGTTTATTTCCACGCTGACAGGAATATCCCAAAGATTTTCCGTAATTTCAGCCATATAGGACGCTGGAATCACTCCCAGCTTTACAGTGTCTGTCCGCCAGTTATGGATCTGCATTTTTTCATAAGGTATGTCCCCAAACATTGTCCGAAACTGCTGCTTCGACATCGGTTCATGAGATCCCAGAGCCGGAAGAATGTCCACTTCCGCTCCCTGAGCTGTCAAAAGATGATAGTACATATTTGTAATAAATCCTGCATTTGAGTGATATCTTGTAAAATCTGGCGGAATAATCAATACTTTTTCCAGAAGTTTTCCATTCAGCGAGGCAGCAAGAGCGTTTTTTATCTCCTCAGACGTCAGTCCGCTTTCTTTTTGCGCGATCTTAAAAATATCCACGAAAAGCCTCCTTACACTCCGGAATACGCGCTGAATCCTCCATCTATCGGGAGTACAACCCCTGTGATAAAGGACGCCGCTTCATTATTCAGTAAAAACAGAACTGCTCCCAAAAGCTCTTTTGTTTCCCCGAAGCGCCCCATCGGAGTCGCTGCAAGGATTTTTCCGGTACGGGCTGTAGGCGTTCCATCAGGATTCCATAAAAGAGTTTTGTTCTGGTTCGTAGAAAAAAAACCCGGCGCAATGGCGTTTACCCGAATTCCCGCCTTGCTGAAATATACAGCAAGCCATTGGGTAAAATTGGAAACTGCCGCTTTGGCCCCGGAATAAGCGGGGATTTTTGTCAAAGGCGTATAAGCATTCATAGAAGAAATATTTAAAATATTGCCTCCCTCCCGTTCTGTCATATCTCTGGCAAATACCTGGGTGGGAATCAAGGTTCCGATAAAATTCAGATTAAATACAAATTCCACCCCGCTTTGTTCCAGGTCGAAAAAGCTCTTGACATCTTCATCCCGATCAGAGATTGTAAAATATTCTGTGTCTGTAGTGGCTCTTGGATTGTTTCCTCCGGCCCCGTTAATAAGAATGTCGCATTTTCCAAAATCCTTTAAAATCGACTGATGGCACTGTTCTACAGATTCTTTTTCCAGGACATTGCACCTGTAGGCTTTTGCAATGCCTTTTTCCGCGGCAATCTTTTCAGCTATCTCATTTGCCGCCTTTTCATTCAGATCCAATAATGCTACTTTCGCGCCGGAAGCGGCCAGTGCCCTTGCAAACATTCCGCAAAGAACTCCCCCTGCCCCTGTAACTACCGCAACCTTATTATTCAGATCCACTGTCAAAGGAAGTTTCATTCCTGCATCCATCCTTTCCCTCTATACGTTGTACGAGGTAGCGGCAGTGTTTCCGCCATGCCCCGTCCAATTTGTATGAAATCTTTTTCCCGGAGTATCCAGCCGCTCATAAGTATGCGCCCCAAAATAATCCCTCTGTGCCTGTAAGAGATTCGCCGGCAGGCACTCTGTTGTGTAACCGTCAAAATAGCTTAGTGCAGATGTCATTGCAGGGGCCGGAACTCCATACTGTACAGATGCCGCCGTCACTTTTCTCCAGGCCGGAATACATTCTTCTACCGTCTTTTTAAAATATGGGGCCAGAAGAAGATTGCTTAAAGCAGGATTAAGATCATACGCTTCCTTAATTTTTCCCAAGAAAGCAGACCTTATAATGCACCCGCCCCTCCACATCAATGCGATCCCACCATAATTCAGTTTCCATCCATAGGTGTTCGCTGCCGCGCGCATTAGCTGGTATCCCTGGGCGTAGGATATTATTTTAGAAGCATACAATGCATGGCGAAGTGCTTCCACAAATTCCTCTTTGTTCCCGCTAAAAGCCGGGATTACTCTTTGAAATGTCCGTGCAGCCGTCACCCGTTCTTCCTTCATTGCTGACAGGCATCTTGAAAATACTGCTTCCCCGATCAGCGTCAAAGGAACTCCCTCATTCAAAGCCTCTATACCCGTCCATTTCCCGGTTCCTTTCTGTCCAGCTGTATCCAGGATTTTTTCTACCAGAGGTGTGCCGTCTGTGTCTTTATGCGCAAGGATATCTCTGGTGATCTCAATCAGATACGAGTTTAATTCTGTCTCGTTCCACTTTTTAAATACCTGGTGCATTTCATCGTCTGTCATTCCCAGCAGGTCTCTCATCAGCTGATAGGCCTCACAGATCAGCTGCATATCGCCATATTCAATTCCATTATGCACCATCTTAACGAAATGTCCTGCTCCATCCTCGCCGACCCAGTCGCAGCAGGGAGTTCCTTCTTCTGTTTTCGCGCAGATCGCCTGGAAAACAGGTCGGACATACTCCCATGCGGCAGGAGATCCCCCAGGCATCATAGAAGGGCCGTGCAGGGCGCCCTCTTCACCTCCGGAAACACCTGTTCCCACATATAGTTTTCCTGCCTCCTCCACCGTTTTTGTTCTTCGAATGGTGTCCGGAAAATGAGAATTTCCTCCGTCAATAAGGATATCTCCCTCTTCGGTGATCGGCAAAAGCCGCGCGATCATATCATCCACCGCCTGCCCTGCCTTTACCATCATAAAGATTTTTCTCGGTTTTTTCAGGCTGTTCACCAGCTCCTCCAGGCTGCTGCATCCTATAATATTTTTATTGGCCGCTCTGCCCATTACAAAATCTTCTACTTTTTTTACCGTGCGGTTATAAACTGCCACAGTAAATCCCTTGGATTCCATATTCATCGCAAGGTTTTCACCCATTACGGCAAGTCCGATCAGTCCGATATCCGCTTTTTTCATGGAAGTCTCCTTTCTATCTCTGCACCCTGGCATTTCCGGCGTAAATATCCCATACCTGTTTTTCATCCACTGGTTCAGCGTAATCTTTTAAGCTGGATGCGGCCAGAACACCTGTCGCCCATCCAAACTGAAGCCATTTTTCCGGCTCCCATCCTTTTAAAATGCCATACAGCAGACCTCCGGTAAATCCATCTCCTCCTCCAATTCGATCCATTACCGGAATCGGCCGCGGTTCCTCTGCAAAGCTTTTATCTTCCACCAGCATCAGCGCACCCCAGAGATGTTCATTCGCGGAAATCACCTGGCGAAGAGTTGTCGCAAATACCTTTGCATTCGGATATTTCTCTTTTACCTGGTCAATCATGAGCTGGAATCTTCCTATTTTTTCCTTTACATTGTGTCCCCCTGTTTCAGGTCCTTCAAACCCCAAACAAAGCTGAAAATCTTCTTCATTTCCAATCAAAATATCGGACATGGAAGCAATTTTCGAAAAAGCGCGGAAAAGTTCCTCTTCTCTTCCTTTCCAGAACGTAGCCCGGTAATTCAGGTCAAAACTCACAAGCGTTCCATTTTGTTTCGCTTTTTCCGCCAGAGCCAGACAGCATTTTGTAGTTTCCGGACTCATAGCCGCAATTAACCCGGATATATGGAGAATTCCTACTTTATCCAAAACAAAGATTTTTTCTGTGTCAAAGTCATCTGCCGACAGAGTTCTTCCCACTTCGCCGGCCCGGTCATTCCAAACCCTTGGCGCTCTCATTCCAAATCCGGAATCCGCAATATTAAATTGATGGCGGTATCCCCAGGGTCCCCCCTGTTCTAACTCCGGGCCTGTATAAGAAATATTTCTGGCACGGAGCTGGCTTTTTATAAAAGCGGCAATCGGACTCTTTGCTACGAATTTCGTAAGTGCCAGGCACTGCTCTCCCAAAGAAGAAGAAACATTTAATACATTTGTCTCTGCGCTGGTTGCCTGCAAGTAAAAACGTTCACTGTTATGTACAGCCATCCGGTCTTCCGGAGTAATTCTTACTCCCATACTTGTCGGGCATGCTATTGCATATTTATAGTCCTTTATCAAATTCATGGTTCTTCCTCCTTAAAACCTCTGTACAGCAGTTCCAAGTGTCTTCCTATATGGGTTTCAAGATTTTGTGCATATTCTGTTCGGAATCTGCGCCAAACCTGAAATAATTTGTCTTTAAATCTCAAGCTTCCATCTGGATTTTCTGCATTCAGAATCAGTCCATATGTGATATGGATCAGCTGCCGTGAGTCCGGATTGTCAAACAACTCGGGAAGCTGTACGTCCTCCAGAGTATCCAGATCCGGAATATTTTCGAGATCCGTGGTAACATGGTAATATTTTCTTGCTTCTTCAAAAGCCTTTTCCACGGCAAACTGATGTATTTCACGGTAAAGAGCCGGTTCCCGTTCCGCTACTACCTTCATAGCTTCCAGCCAATTTGTACCGGCCGTTTTAAGGTGAAATTTTCCTTTCGTTTCTTTTCCCACTGCTTCGAACACAGAAAATTTGTCCGATCCGGAATGCACGCTGATCTTATATCCAAAATAACGGGCAATAGCCGCGTGTTCCGCAAATTCTTTCTGAAACTGATCCAGATTACCGATGTAATCAATTCCTTTCTGAAATTCTCCGCAAAATCTCGGGGCAATTGTAGCCGGTTTTACTCCGCGCCGGATCAGTTCATTTGCCACGTAAAAATGTTGTGACGCCAAAGTTGCGGTTTCTGTCTCATCTATGGAAATCTCGAAGTCTGCTTTTTCTTCCAGACCGGTAAAAAATTTTTTATAGATCATCACTGCAAAGTCTATCGCGTCATTATAAATGAGACACATTCTCCGGAACTCTGCAGTGTCAAAGGTGATCTCATATTGTTCCACTTGAAAACTTTTTCCCAGATAGCGCTCCTCCAGTTCCGGATCTGCCCTGTACTCTTTATTAACTTCCTCATCTGTCATTGCGGCGATATCTCCCCGGATATGTTCGCTGCAGTCCAGCGTGATCATTGTGTATCCGGTTTTGATCGCCTCCCGTACTTCCTCCGGCGTTTTCAAGTGATCGCCATCCGCGCCAAATCCCCGGGTAAAATTTTCTCTGAACACTGACCATGAAGCGCAGTCAAGTACGTCTTCAAAAGTCCGGCCTGTAAGATTCAATTCCCGTACTGACTGCTGGGCAAATACAGGATAAGCGTCATATTTTTCAAAGACCCGAATATGTCCGGGAGTAGCTATCCCAAGTCTGTCTCCTGTCCCAACAGACCGGGGATGCCGCAGGACGGGAACCGGAGCCGTAAAGGGATATTTTTTCCTCAGGAGCTCTGCATTTTTATGAGTCAGCTCTGATTCCGTCCAGACACATCCTTCTATCTCCTGCTTTTTACCTGTAAATACCGTATTTCCCGCAGACATAAGAACATCTCTGTCCCCGTAATCTGCCATAAACACGATACTGTCCCCATCTATATGTACGGATTTCGGATAAACGCCATATTCTGCTGCTTTTAGGATCGGAAGATGTTCAAGGATAAATTCCTTAATTTTTGTTTCCATATTCTCTCCTTTTATTCCTCTGCTGATTTATTTTTATGGTCTCCCTGCAGAGTAGAAAATGCGTAAGGAATGGGAATGTTGGGAGCCTGTCCGCAGCTTCCGCTGAGTTCCATCCAGTGCATCAGAAGATTTTTGCAGGACAGCTCTGCATTCTGAATCATACTCATATAATCTCCGCCCTGGGCAAGAGCCTGTTCTGCTCCCTTCTTTGCGGCCTCCTGAAGGTCTGTTGCCAAATTAATTTTATTAATTCCGGCTTCTACTGCCTTTCGGATATTTTCATCCCCTGACCCGGATCCTCCGTGAAGCGCAATGGGAAAATTGTCCGTGGCTGCCTTGATTTCTCTCAGGAGTTCAAAATTGATATGGGGAATAAAACCTTCCGGATATTTTCCATGTGCCGTGCCAATAGCTACAGCAAGACAGTCCACCCCTGTATTCTTCACAAAAGCCGCCGCATCCTCAGGTTTTGTATACAGGGATTCATCTCTTCCGTCCAGATCCGCCGCCTGGCCCACATGTCCGATCTCCCCCTCCACACCAATGCGAAGGGGGTGGCACAGTTCCACAACCTGTCTGGTAATCTCAATGTTCTTGTCAAAAGTATATTGAGATCCATCGATCATAACGGATGAGAAGCCGTTCCGTACTGCATAGGCAACTTTTCCCATATCCTTTCCATGGTCAAGGCAGACGGCGATCGGCGCCCGGGTTTCCGCTGCCAGCCTCTTTATCATGGGAACCATCAACTCAGCAGCGGCGTGTTTCGCCATCTGCATTCCTCCCATAATAATAATTAACGGAGCCTGTTTTTCATCAGCAGCTGATACGACTGCGCGGGCCATTTCCATATTCAGCGCATTTGCCGCCATTACAGCATAATGATTTTTTGCGGCATGCTGCAGAAGAACTGTCATTGAAACATACATAATCTCTGCTACCTTTCCAATAAATTTTATTCTTCTCCATAAAGAGCTTCTTTATACAGTTCCATTCCCTCTTCAACTGTAATCTGATCCTGAAGAACCTGCTGAGTAATGGACAGCCAGGATGTGGAAATAAATTCCGATACATAGTTTGTAAATGGGAATACCCCCGCATGTTCCATTCCTTCGTTCGTTACTCTCAAAAATTCATTTGCCTGGTAGTCTTCTCTGGACGTGATAATTGAATTTTGATTGCATTTGCTGGTTCCTTCAAACCACATTTCCTGTCCCTTTCCAGTTGCCATGAATTTTGCAAAATCAAAACATTCTTCCGGATGCTCTGTTGAAGACATAATTGCGATTTCCGAATCCGTCATCGCGTCCCAGGCATTTCCGCTTTCACTGGGTGGAAGAGTGAATGCAGCCACATCATCTCCAAAGGTGTTCACCATATCTACGCTGGACCCAATGTGGTGTATAACCATAGCGCAGGATCCAGACTTAAAATTTGCCATCACTTCAGAATATGCGTCGGTTACTGCCGTTGCCGGCGCCCATCCGTTTGTATAAATGCTTTTGAACGCTTCCATACCAGCAGCAGATTCTTCTGATGTAAGGTCCTCAAAGCTTCCGCCATTTGCCTGGATGAAATAGTACCATGATTCATATCCGCCCCCTGCTCTTAAAGCAAGTCCATAGATATCCGTCTCACCATCGCCATCGGTATCCATAGTGCATTTTTCAATAGCGTCCATAAAATCTTCATAAGTTTCCGGGACCTCAATACCTGCCTCTTCAAAATAAGACGGACGATAATAAACATATAATGTTTCTGTAGTCCAGGGCATAAGATAATACTCATTTTCTGTGGCTGTAGATTCTGATATTACATTCCAGAAAGACTCTGAAATTGTATTTTTATCTTCCCACTCATTCACCATATCCGTAAGATTCAACAAATAATCTCCATTGTAATACATAGCCGCTGAAGAAGAACGAAATGTGGAAATATCCGGTCCGCCGCCGCCTGCCACTGCCACATACATGTCTTCTGTATAGCCGCCGTTATTCCATGCATTTTCTTCAGCCGTCACCGTTACATTCATTGTATTTGTATTATTGTATTCTTCTACAATGGACTGCATCAATTCCGATTGTTCTGGTGTATCTGCCCAATACCAGAAGGTAAGATTTACAGGATCAGCATTTTCTTCTGCACCGACCACTGTCCCTGCTGCAAAAGTTCCTGATACCGCCATAAACATGGATAATAATATTATCGCCTTTCTCTTCATGCTGCTGCCTCTCTTTCTTTTTTATTCTGTTCGTAGTTCTGGGCGTTCGCGAACCGCCTGGATTTATAATTACGTCCGGGACATATTATATTTATTTATATAACTTCTGCACTTCTTTTCTCTGCTGTTCATTCATTAACAAAAAATCAGAATTTTCGGAACCTGTATCCGGAGCCTCAATCAAAAGCATTTTGGTTCCTGGAAGTGTTACTGTATTGTGCCATAAAGATGCCGGAATGTTATAAAGCAACCCTTTTTCCATCACTTTCTTTTTAAAAATAAGTCCTTTTTCTGTTTCATTCGCATAAATAAGCGTACAGCTTCCTTCAAGCAATGCAAACAGCTCGTCTGTTTTATTATGGCGTTCTAAAGTATCCAGATTCTCTGCCGCATTTGCAGGTTTGAAATTTTTAATTCCAACCATCCAGTGTTCATTTTTATAGACAGGATTCATCCCATCTCCTGTATATGTAAATTCCTGAATTTCCATAAATTT
>DSTMC04003__coassemble_1021_pt1 | contig 25571 bp, 19 predicted proteins | sample DSTMC04003__metabat2_high_PE_034 | metagenome-assembled genome bin DSTMC04003 | reverse complement strand
GTGGCGTTCTTCATCATATTCATATATGCTCACTTTCATCGCCTCCGCTTTATTTTTTTCCAGAAACTCTTTTAAAATCCCTTCCTGGATACACTCTGTCACAGCCTGCTCAACAGCTTTGTCCACAGCCATTTCCTTTGCATATGTTCGCACTCTGTTCGTATATTCTGCATACTCCCACAATGTATGGCATGCCTCCATCAATTCAGGATTGTGGCCGGAATTAATATTCAGCATTAAAACTTCCAGATTCAGTTTATATTCTTTCTCCACTACTGAATACAGATCTGACAGCTTCAGTATTTTTCGATCTGGCTGTTTCCTTTCCCCATTGTAGAAAACAACAAAATGAGGTGTTGGAAGCTGAACTTTTTTGCTGCTATACAAATTAACATTTCGTATCATATCCGAATATAAATCTGCCAAATACAGAAAAAAGCGCAGAGGAAGATTCGGACTGTATGTAGACTGGTGTTCATAAAGAGCCAGCCGTGCATCTATGAGAAATGAAATATCATTTTTCATGGACATATAAATTGCATTATCCAGAGTATTTATTTCCAGTAACTCCGGATCTTCATAATGTTTGCCGCTTACTGCATTATACAGTTCCAACAGTTTTTTCTTTTCCTCAAAAATCATGACAAAAAGACGGGATTTGTAGAGACGGTTTGTTTTCTGAGTCATAAAATTACCTCCTTAAGAAAAGCTGCAGGAGGATGCCGTCTTTTATGGAAACCTCTCTGCAAAATATAATTGGAATAAAGCATTGAGATTTCTTCAGATTATTTTTTCAGAATATTGACGCGGTTTTCCGCATAGAAATGAACTGTCAGAAATGTAAATGCTTTAATTTATAATAACATAAAAGACTCAAAATAGCTATTGCTAATTTATATATTAATACATATAGAAAGAACGACATTTCTGCCGTTCCTTCTATATATTTTAATATATGTATGTTTTTTATTCTAACTCTTCTATCACTTCTGTGATTGTAGGTATAGACGGAACCGCCCCCGGCCTTGTTACCGCTATCGACGCTGCTTTGGAAGCAATCCGTAACGCCTCCTCCGGAGTTTTTCCATTAATAACAGAAGCCATAAAAAAACCTGTAAAAGTGTCTCCTGCCGCTGTGGTATCCACAGCATTAACTTTAAAAATTCCCTGAAAGATTTTCTGCCTGCCATCATAATAATAGGCCCCATGATTTCCAAGAGTAAGAACAACCGCTGCATTGGGGAAATTTATTCTCATGTTTTCCAGAATTTCATCAGGCACATTGCTTCCGGTAAACTGCTGACCCTCAATTTCATTCATCATAAACAAATGAATTTTTGAGAGATTGCATTTACGTATCTGCAAATTAAAAGGTGACGGATTAAGTTCAATAAACATTCCTTTTTCGTACGCACTATCAATTATATAATCCAGAAGGTTAATTTCATTTTGCAGAATCAGACAATCTCCTTTTCCGAAATTTTTTAGCACTTCGTTAATATATTCCTTCGTGTGCATCAAATTTGTTCCACCATAAAGAATAATACTGTTCTGTCCATTTTTATCCACCTGAATTACTGTATGTCCTCCCTTTACAGGAAGTTGCCGGATCAAATCTGTGTTTATTCCACTGTTTTTACATGTATCCAAAAGTATTTTCCCATCCTGTCCTATTATTCCTGCATGCCAGACATTGATTCCTGCTCTGGACAGGGCAACAGACTGGTTCAGACCTTTACCGCCGCAAAATGTTTCCAGTCGGGATGACTGTATAGTTTCTCCTCCTGTTACAATATGATCAAGCGTATATACATTATCAAGATTAAAAGATCCGAAATTCAATACTTTCAATGTGTTTCCCCCTATCTGACGCTCTATCTGGGAGCATTTCTGATTTTCTCAAACATATCTCCCAACACAGCGTCCCGATAAATAAATTTTACAATTCGCATTGGGAATCTGTCTGGTTCAGATGTATATTTAATCTCATCTGTCAGGCATGGCGTGGGAACCAGTGAAGACGGACACCATGTAGGATTCAGAAGATATGCCACCGTACTGATATCCCATATAATCCTGGAAGGCGACAGTGGGGAGGTCGTTGACGGCATTCCTTCTTCACCATAATCATCCAGATCTTTACAATATGTCTGATGAAAAAGTGTCAGCCAGTTTTGTGCCATCTCCTGGCTCATCTGGCTTGTCACAGTATCAGACAGATAAGTTCCCAGTTCTGATCGTCCCTTAATATTCGCTTCAAGCTCCGGCCCCGTTACTGCAAGATAAGAAGCCACCGACATACACGGGACTACCACCAGCGGAACACCGCAATCCAGAATTGTGCGCGAAGCGATTAAATCCTGCCCCAGATTAAATTCTATGGTATGCGGCCAGTATAATGGCTGACCGGCAAGCCACACAATCACTATCTTACGGATGATCTCCGGATCCATCAGGATTGCGGAAGCAACATTGGTGATCTCGCCGATGGCTATAACATAAAGTACCTCTTCCGCCTCATTGGCACGCTTTACAAGATCTCTGGCCGCTTCACTTTCTACCGGAATTCCTTCTTCCCGCATATATTCTTTTGAACCGCGGAATACTTTCCCATCCGGATCCATTTTCAGGAGTCTCATTAATTTTATAATCTCCTGATAGCTCAGTTCCAGACCCTCTGCCAGATCATTCGTCATCGGAATATCCACGCTGTCTTTTTTCTGAAGCTTCGCAAAGAATTCAGAAGAAAAAGGAGCTGCATAAATGGCCTGAACATCCAGCTTTTCCGGCGACAGTAAAGCATATGAAATTGCAAACTGATCGTCAACCTCATTATATGTATCGGAATCAATTACGCACTGAAGCCTTCCCTTCGGGGGCGCAAGACGTTTTTTTCTTTCTTCGTCTGTTAATATAGGAAATTTCATGGGTTTTCTCCTTTCTCTGTTCATCAGGCAGCACTTACCTCTGCTTTTTCTTTTTTCATTTTCTCCCGCATCGCCGCCAGTTTCTCTGTATTGTGGAAAATGATCATTACAATCAGCAGGAATACTCCAAGGACAACATTCTGGAAAGTATCAGGCAGACCTGCCGCGATCAGCCCTATAAAAATAATATTCAGTGTAAACTGCGCAATAAATATGCCAAATGGCGAAAATCGCCCGACGCTAACAACGGTCCGTAATCCGGAATACTTCTCCGGTATTTACACCGGAATAACCTGTAGCTGTATCAGATTCAATTGTCATAACCGGATATTCCATCCGGTATACTCCGCCGCTTCCGGAAAAATATGACTCGTTCAGTTTATTTCTGTTTTCACTGCAGTACAGTTTCAGATCGTACAGACTGATCCTGTGAGCGAGATAAAACGCAGAAAAACTGTTTCCGGTATCCTGCCGCAGTTTTCTGACTATCGCTCTGGAAATCCGCTCCAGTTCCGCTCCATGATCCGTATAAACATTTTCCGTACTATTGATCGCCAGTACAGTCTGTCCGCCGGGAAGACTGGTGATTGTCTCCAGTTTCCAGCCGGGGTAATCCCAGTTCTGAAGCAAAGCCGCCAGTTTTGCTTTAGGTACCTGTATTTCTTCCGGAAGTATCTCTCCGCTGATACTCAGTGGAAGATCCTGAGAAATCAGTATAATATGATGCATCTGCCGGAGCGTTGCGTCCAGATCTGCAGAATTTTCAGATTTTTCCGTTGAAAAAAACTGCTCCAGCAGCCAGTCCGTCACAATCTTATCTTTTTGTCCCTGTCTGCAGATACTGACACGGATATTTTCCAGAAGCTCTCTGAGGCTGTCCGGAGTAATGCTGCTTTTTATGATATATTCTGTAATGCCAAGACTTATCGCTGATTTTGCATAGCTGAAATCTTCATAGGCAGTCAGAAGAACAATATTGACAGTATCATCTTCTTCCCGGATCTGGCGTATCATTTCAATTCCGTCCATAAAGGGCATTCTGATATCTGCAAGAATCAGACTGGGATGCAGTTCTCTGAACTTTTTTAATCCCTGTCTGCCGTTAAATGCTGTGGCGATCACCTGAAATCCACACGCTTCCCAGTTTATCATTGTACACAGCTCTTCAATTACAAAACGTTCGTCATCCACGATCATAACTGATAATAACTTTTCCATATTTTTCGTACACCCAGACCTTTTTATTTTGCAGCATAAATCCCATTTTTACAGAAAAGTTTAGCGTATGGTTTTTTTATTGTCAAGTACTGCCCGGAGAGCAAATGCAATGAAACAGCAGATGTTTTATGGAAAAAGAAAGAACGGCATTTCTGCCGCTCTCTCTGGATTATTGTCAGTTATTATTGTTCTGGCAATTTCCTTTTTACTTTACATCATCGGATCCAGTGCCAGCGCCGGATGGTTCTTCTCGGTAAGGAAAGCTACCAGTGTCTCCGGATCTGTCGCTACTGTCTCGTCTCCGACCATATCTGTGAAATTGTCGATTCCGTAAAGCTCTTTCGCCGTCTTGTTCAGACGCTCTGCCACGAAATCCTTCAGCTCCTTGGGCATCCATACGATACGCTCGATTCCTCCCTCAGCCTTCATGAACTTCTTTGAAGAGATGAAGTGCTTGCCGTGTCCCATGAAGCCCGGCGTCTGTACGCCGCCTCCTGTCATGGACGCCATCTCCGGGAAGGTCATTCCAAGCGGCGTCATGCCCGCGTACTCACGGTTGGCGATGACAACGCCGTTGGAGAACGGCTCGATACCGCAGATACATTCGAAGCATCCGCAGGAGGTCATGGGATCCTGCATGATGGAATACAGGGTTACATGCTCCAGGGCACCCTGGGAGAATTTCTTCACTGCCTCGTCCACATCTTCGTAGGAACCAAGGTTCTCGTCGATAGGACGCTCTTTGGTGATCACCTGGCATGGCCCGTTGGGATCCAGCTCATTGGTAGCCTTGGCGTCAAGCCATGATACAGCTCCACAGAGTCCCAGTCTCTCCGGTGTTACCACGCATACATGGCTGGGAGAGAATGCCTGGCACAGGATACAGCTGTAGTATACATCTACAGACTCGTCTGTCAGGTTGTCCAGACGCTCGTCACGTTTCTCGAAAGTTGGGATAGCGATCTCATGGCGTACTCTCTTACATTCCGCCGGGTCTGTGTAGATCACAACCTCGCATTTGTCCACAACCGCGTCGAATTCGTTCTTCACCTGAGCGTAAAGCACTTCTCCGATGTGTTTAATACGGAAGCCCGCGTTGAACGCGTCGATGCTGATACGGATACGCTGCATGTCTCTCTGGCCTGTATGGTATACGCCCTCGATGCAGTTGATGTAGTTATGGAACTTACGCTCGATAACCGGCTCGAAGTCTGCCTGCATGTTCTTGCCGGCAACCTTCACAACGTATGCGATGCAGTTCTTGCTTCCAAGCTCCATCTCGTCTGCTTCCGGTCCGATCACGGTGATCTTGTGGTCCTCTACCTCACTGGCGTCACAGGTCTGTACAAGTTCCGCGCAGTCCACACGGGATCCGTCGAACTCTACCTGCATATCCTTGCGGCGGATGATCTCGCCCTCGAATGCGGACGCGAACGCTACCGGGATATCGATATTGGTGATCTTGATCTTGATGTCGCGGGCCTCAAGGGAGGTTGCGTTCCATTTGCTGATATCTGTCTGGCAGATCAGGCTCTTCGGCACCCTCGCCACATCCTCCTGGTTGGTGATTACCGGGAAGCCAAGGGCGATAGCGCCTGCCCCGCATGCCACGATCACATCGTTCAGCGGCGCAAATGCGTTTACGAACGCCGGCACACGGTCTTTGGTGTAAGTCATCAGGGCCGCAGCGTCGCCCGGTTTTACGTTACCGAAGATCAGGGCCGCACGGATCGCTACGGATACCACGTGGATCACGGATGTAACGTCCTTGCCCAGCGGGATCACACGCACGTTGGCGCCTGTCTTATAATTGATCTCTGCAAGCTGGTCGATGATATCCCCTACCAGAGTTACCAGGATACCCTGTGCCTGATAGGATTTTACCAGAGCCGCCGCTTCCTCCGCGGAAGGAGCTTTGCCCAGGATTACGGCCACGCCGGGGATATCGCCGGTTACCAGCGGCACGCCCAGTTCACGGATCACTGCGTCGGCAAGATGGCCGTAGCAGGGCTCTTCGTAGGGAACCGCGCCGTCGATGTATTTCAGGACCTCGATGAACTCCGCGCAGAGCGCTGTAGCCACACCGGACATAAATACGTCGTGGGTCCTTTTCTCTCTTGTCATCAGGGTCTTCACAACCCCGAGCGCTTCTTTCAGCTCTCCAAGTGTGCCTACCTTGGTTCCTGTTACTGCGTAGTAGCAGGGAAGGGAATAAGCGGTGTTGGGGAAGCTGACTGCTTTGTCCGCTCCATGAGCTTTGATCGCTTCGTCAATGGCGTTCTCGGTAAGGCCATAGACTGCGTCGTTTCCTGCGAAAACACTTTCAAATAAAGTCACGTTCTTCCCCTCCTTAAATACCAAGCGCCGCACGTTTTTCTTCAATACGCGCGATCATTGCGTCGCCCAGTTTTTCGATATCAGTTTCCACGAAATAGGCTGCTTCCACCCAGTCGCGGATTCCCTCTGTCAGCCACCATACCACTTCGCTGGAACCTGTAACCTGAGGCTCTACACCCAGGAAAGTATCAATTCCTGTCGCCACAACATAGTTTCCGATAGAAACGGCTTTTTCAGACATCCATTCCGGAGCGCAGCCCACTACAGGAAGCTGGGAAATATTCAATCCTGAATCCTTAGCCAGCTCAGAGGCAAGAACCACCATACGGCTGATATCCACGCAGGAACCCATATGGAGCACCGGAGGAATATCCGCCAGCTCACATACCCTCTTCAGTCCGGCTCCGCAGAGTTCTTTTGCACGTTTATCCATCAGTCCGGCTCTGGCAGCCGCCTGAGCGGAACATCCTGAAAGAATTACAATGATATCGTTGGCGATCAGTTTTTTCATAAGTCCGATATGAGCGGAATCCGGACGCACTCTCGGATTGTTGCAACCTACCATGGCCACAGCTCCGCGGATCACACCGGAGGTAATACACTCGATCAGCGGTTTTGTAGTTCCCTGTACGTCTACCTGGGAATTCGTCACGCCGTCCAGCGTCTTTTTGATTGCTTCCACAGAATAGCCTACTGTAGCCTTCTGTTTTAACTGCGGGATATGTACCAGTTCCGGTTTTCTGTTGGCAAAATTCTCCACCGCCATCCGCACGATCTTTTTCGCTTTTTCTCCTGCGGAACCTGCTTCAAAGAGAATAAATTCAGAATCAGGCATCTGCGCAATCTTTGACGTAGTGATAAATTTTGTATGGAAACATTTACTTAAGGGGCCGAGAGCCGGGAATATACACTGAACGTCTACTACGATTGCCTCACATGCTCCTGTAAGAACGACATTTTCCTGTTGCAGAAAATTTCCGGCCATGGGGACGCCGCGGCGCATGGCCACTTCATTGGATGTACAGCAGACGCCCGCCACGTTGATGCCTTTCGCCCCGACAGATTTCGCAAGGGCGATCATCTCCGGATCATCCGCATATTCACAGATCATTTCGGAAAGGCTGGGATCATGTCCATGTACGATAATATTTACTTCATCTTCTTTCATAACACCCAGATTCGCTTCTGTGTCTACCGGTTTCGGTGTTCCGAACATAATATCAGAAAATTCTGTTCCTGCCATGGATCCTCCCCATCCGTCGGACATACCGGAGCGGAGAGACTGACGGATCAGGGCTTCCGCCTTGCTGGAATTCCCCATATGTGTCATATGCATGGCCGTAGCCACTTCACGGTCAATGGCACGAGGCTCGATCTCGGCGTCATGCCACAGTTTCTGTGTATGTTCCGGCGCGCGCGACAGCCATCTCTGCACACCATAAGGTTTTCCATATTCCATCAGAGCCAGGTCTGCCATCTCATGAGCCAGATCGTAAATATCTCTTCCCTCTGCTTCCACACCCCATTCTCTTGCGATGCGGAGCAGTTTTTCCGGATCTTTCACCTTATAATCTCCGTCCGGAGCCACATGGGTAAAGGTATGGCATATCTCGCGTCCATGATCGGAATGGGTAGCCGCTCCTCCCGCAACAAAACGCAGGAAATTTCTTCCCGCGATACCATGGGCGTCGCATCCGCAGATTCCCCTTGGTGCCTTGGGGGTGATACGGCAGGGCCCCATGGAACAGATCCGGCAGCATATTCCCTTTTCACCGAACTTACAGTGCGGCGTCTGGTTCTTCACACGAAGCTGCCAGGAATCCGCGCCTACTCTTGCGCCTGTTTCCAACAGACGCTCTGTGGCTGCTTCAAATTCTTCCACTGATGCAAGTCTAAATTCACTCATCGTTTTCCTCCTGTGTCTTCTCTTCCTCATTTCCGGCATCAGAGCACAGGGAACATCACCCTCTCCCGGTTCCCTGACGCCATACTGACAATGATTTATATGTTTATTTTATCAGTATGGATATCACCTGCCTATCAACTGTATTTTTCACCGTATAAACTTATAATTGCAGGGGACAGAAACATATTTCTCTGGTACAATAATACCAGGGCTGAAAAGTCGGTATTCTGCCCCATAAGGACAGGTACATGGGTTCTGACTTTTCAGCCCTGGTATCTATAAATAAGTGAATTCGTTTATTATACTATCATATGCCCGGATCCCTGAATATAAACAAACAGGTGACAGGCATCAACCAATCAGAAAAGAGGTTTTTTATGACCATTAAAGATCTTGAAAATTTCCGTACCGTCTGCCGGGAGCAGAGTATCACAAAGGCGGCAAAACTTCTTTATATCACGCCGCAGGGATTGAGCAAATCCATCAAAAATCTGGAAACAGAATTAAACACACAGCTTCTGAACCGTACTTCCTTCGGGATTACCCTGACAGAGACCGGAGAGTATCTGTACGACCATCTTCCGTTTTTTCTGGATTCCTATTATAATATTTACAAAGAAATCCAGAAGATCCAGCAGACAAAGAACAGGGAAATCGATCTTCTCTCCGCTTACGGGATTCTTCGTCTTGTCACTCCGGAATGTATCACGGATTTCCGTCGGAAACATCCTGAAATCACCATACACTACCGGGAGTATCCGGACCGGCAGGTAGATCGTCTTTTCCACCAGAAAGAAGGGAATGTTGCTTTTACCATCGGAGAATCTGACTTCAGTGAATTTCGTTCTGATCTTCTGGAAAGTTTTCCTATCAAGCTGCTGGTCAACAGAAAAAACCCTTTAAGCAGGAAACCTTCCGTTACCATTATGGATCTGAAAGGTCAGCCTCTCTACCTGGAAAGTACAGAATTCTATATTCATCATCTGATTGTAAACCGCTGCCAGGAAGCAGGATTTACGCCTGATATCGTCTTTGAGACAAGTGGGTTCAGCCTGTGCCATAAAATGGTCAGAAAAAATCTCGGTATTTCTGTTGTAGTGGATTTTGTTTTTGACGATATGGGGGATGACAGTATGGTTCTTCTTCCTTTTTCTGATGAAAATTATCTCTGGTCCACTTATATGCTCACGCGAAAAGATCAGGATATCAGTCCCGACATCCTGCTTTTCCGGGATCATGTCCTGAAATGGATGAACGGTATCAAAAGCGGCGCTATCGAACGATAGCGCCGCATCCTGTTTCATTACTGTCTTATAACACCTCTGATAATTCTTAATTATCCAGCTTCAGCCCCGCAAGCGCCTGTGCAAAGGCGTTGTTTACCGGTTCCTCGGCTTCTTTCTGCTGCTGTCTCATGTATTTCTGCACATCACGCTTCGTAACGCCCGCGCCTTCTTTTTCCCGTCTTGTCTGGAAAGCGGAAAGCTTTTCTTTATAACCGCAGGCACATACGAAGGTCTCTTCTTTCCCTTTTACCAGAAGCTCCATTCTCTTGTGGCATTTCGGACAGCGGGCGTTTGTAGTGCGGGCTATGGTTTCCCGGTATCCGCACTCTCTGTCCTGGCACACCAGCATCCGGCTGTTTTTGCCGTTTACCGCAAGAAGGTGCTTCCCGCAGTTGGGACAGATCTTATTCGTCATATTGTCATGACGGAAAGTACCCTGTCCTGCTTTGATCTCGTCTACAATATCGCAGGTGTATTTCCGGATATCTTTCAGAAACGCGTCCTGGCGGAGCTTTCCTTTGGAAATATCAGAAAGTTTCTGTTCCCAGTCCGCGGTAAGATCCGGTTTCTTCAGATCTTCAGGCACCAGTTCCAGAAGCTGTTTAGCTTTTGAGGTAAGATGGATCTCATTGCCTTTCTTTTCCATCATAAAGGTGTTGAAAAGCTTCTCTATAATATCCGCCCGTGTGGCTACCGTGCCCAGTCCGCCGGTTTCTCCCAGAGTTCTGGCCGCCTGATTGTTTTTTACCGCCAGATATTTCACCGGATTTTCCATTGCCGCAAGAAGAGTGGCTTCCGTAAACCGGGCCGGAGGTTTCGTTTTTCCGGCGGTCAGCTGTACCTTCTCAACTATGATCCTGTCTCCTTTATGAAAAACAGGGAGACTCTGGTCTTTCATATCCTGTGTTTCTGTATCTTCTTCCTCTTCCTGGAATCCGTTTTCATAGACAGCTTTCCAGCCCGGGTCAGTCACCTGTTTGCCTCTGGCGGCAAACATATAACCTCCCGCCGTCCCTTCCACTGCTGTCTGTTCATATACAAAAGGCGGATAAAGTACGCTCAGGAAACGGCGGACAACCATATCGTATATCTTCCGTTCCTCGTTGGTCATATGATCCAGCTGCACAAACTGCTCCGTAGGGATGATCGCGTGATGGTCGCTGACTTTTTTATCATCCACGAAACTTCCGTTTATCTGGATTGGTCTGGTAAGAAGGATGCCCGCCAGCTTCCTGTAAGGACCCACGCCGCAGGCCTTCAATCTCTCTTTGATGGTGGGAACCACGTCTTTTCCGATATATCTGGAATCTGTTCTCGGATAGGTAAGCACCTTGTGATTCTCATAAAGACGCTGCATGATATTCAGTGTCTCCTTTGCGGAGAAACCATATTTCTGGTTGGCTTCCCGCTGCAGCGTCGTCAGGTCGTATAGTCCCGGCGCCGGAACTTTTTTCGGTTTTCTCGTCACGGATGTTATCTCAAGGGAAGAATGTCCGGCCTTATCCCGTATCTCTTCAGCCTTCTCCTTATGGAAAGTGCGGGTGCCGCCGCTTTTGGCGTCTTTCCAGATCCACTGCACGCCTTCCGCCTGCAATGTGACTCCGTAATAATCCTCCGGCTTAAAGTTCCGAATCTCCTCCTCCCGCATGGCGATCATGGCAAGTGTCGGAGTCTGCACTCTTCCGCAGGAAAGCTGGGCGTTATATTTACAGGTCAGCGCCCTCGTACCGTTAATCCCCACCAGCCAGTCGGCCTCGGCCCTCGCGGACGCCGCCCGGTAAAGATTATTGTATTCTTTTCCGTCTTTCAGATTATGAAATCCGTCTCTGATCGCTTTATCTGTAACAGAAGAAATCCACAGACGGCGGAGAGGTTTGCGGCAGCCGGATTTTTCCAGTATCCACCGGGCTACAAGTTCCCCTTCTCTTCCCGCGTCTGTGGCGATCACAACGTCGCTGATATCTTTGCGGAAAAGCTGTGTCTTTACCGCCTGATACTGTTTCGAAGTCTGGCGGATGACCACCAGCTTCATTTTTTCCGGCAGCATGGGAAGAGTATCCATATCCCATTTCATATACTTCTTATCATACTCTTCCGGATCCGCCAGTGTCACAAGGTGTCCCAGCGCCCAGGTGACAACATAATCCTTTCCTTCCAGCGCTCCGCCGGTTTTCTGGTTACAGTGAAGCACTCTGGCAATGTCTCTTGCCACAGAGGGCTTTTCAGCAATTACAAGTGATTTCATTTATTTCCCCATTTTATACCCGATACCTCTCACTGTTTCGATGAGATCTCCGGCCTCGCCCAGCTTCTGGCGCAGAGTACGGATATGCACGTCTACCGTCCTGCTCTCGCCGTCGAATTCATATCCCCAGATCTGATTGAGGAGCTGGGTCCTGGACAGGACGATCCCGCTGTTTTTCAGAAGCAGGCAGAGCATCTCATATTCTTTCAGTGTCAGGCTTACCGGTTCCTGATTTACAGTTACAACATAGCGGGAGGGACACACGTACAGATTCCCCATCCTGTACTCCTCCGCGCCTTTATCTTCCACTCTTCTGAGCCTGGCCTTGATACGGGAAATCAGCTCCATCATGCGGAACGGTTTCGGAATATAGTCGTCCGCGCCGCTGTCCAGCCCAAGGACGGTGTCGTATTCACTTCCCTTGGCGGTGAGCATAATGATCGGCAGCTTTCTCGTATCCGGCCGCGCTCTCAGTTTTTTTAATATTGATATTCCGTCCTCTTCCGGAAGCATGATATCCAGAAGGATCAGGGAAGGCAGTTCTTTGTCCAGTTCTTTCCAGAACAGGGACGGTTTTTCGAATCCTTTCGCGTCAAGATCCTGGCTTTTCAGTGTATATACAACGAGCTCACGAATACTTTCATCATCTTCAACCAGATAGATCATCTGTATTTTACCTCCGAACTTTTTTGGTATTTTCTTTTAAGTATATTGATCCAGGGTTAAATCTCCTGTGTCCGGACTGTAAAGTTTCTGTAAAGGTTTCAGTTAAAACCGTAGAATTTCTGGCACACCTTATAAGCTGCCACAAACATTTTGCGCCCGCCTTTTCCCGGCAGATTGGCGGCTCTTCCCAGAAGGCTGTATCTCAGCTTGCGGTACAGCCACCGGTCTTCCTCGCGGATATATTCCATAAGTTCTTTCTTTTTGCCCAGAGCCTCCTCAGTTCCCGCCCTCACCAGCATGATGGACGATACTGTGGTGATGATATCCAGATAACTGAGCATATAATTCCGGAGACGGCGGTTATTTCCGAATCTGCATCTGTGGAACACATCCGCCATCAGTTTGTTTACCCGGATCTGCTGGTCGATTCTTTTTATCATGACTTTTTCATTTACCGACTGATCATCCCTGCCGATAAAATATCTGTAAAAATTCACGTCCAGATAGTACATGTTTTTCACATAGGGAAGGGGTTCAAAGGCAAAAAGATTATCCACGTAAAAAGTATGCTTCGGAAGCTCCAGCCCGCACTCATGAAGGAGTTTGGTCCTGTAGATCATGGAATGCATCAGGAGATATTTGCCTCTGTGCATATGCACGCTGTCCCATCCGAAAACCTCCTCAACAGGCAGACAGTGACGGTACTGCATGACCTTCTTCCTGGAAGCCCCCTGCTTCTCATAAACGAAGTTACTGATAAGAAGATCCACTGTCTGAGGTCCTCTGGTCAGTTCCTCAAGGGTTCTCAGAATTTTGGAATACGCCTCTTCATTTACCCAGTCGTCGCTGTCCACCACTTTGAAATAAAGGCCTGTGGCGTTGCGGATCCCGGCGTTCACCGCCTCTCCGTGGCCGCCGTTCTCCTGATGGATAGCCCTGACGATGGTGGGATATTTCTCCGCATAGGCGTCCGCGATCTCTGCCGTCCGGTCTTTCGACCCGTCGTCTACCACGAGGATCTCCACATCCTCGCCGCCGGTCAGCAGAGATTCAATACATTTCTCCATATAAGCCTCTGAATTGTAGCAGGGTATTGCAATACTCAGAAGTTTCATCATGTTTCCTCCTTTATGTATTTCACATAGGCGCGAAAAGCGGACGGGATGGCGTACTGCTTTTCCACCTGATTCTTTTCTGTAAAGATCAGCCTGTTATTTTTCTTCTGTTCCAGAGAGGACACTCTGACAAGATATCCCTTCATCCTCCACTCCACATGGGAAAAGATATGTTTTGCCGGCTCCAGCTCTCTTATAAAAAGCGGCTCCAGTTCCAGTTCTTTTACCTTATCCAGAACCTGTTCCCGGGTGAGTTTTCCTTCAATATTGGGAAGCTCATACAGTCCCGCAAGAAGGCCTTTCGCCGGACGTCTGTGTATGGCAGTCATCCGTCCGTCCTGGATCACAAGCACTGTCCGTTCTTCCACTTTTCTTTCTTTTTTTGCCCCCTTCACCGGAATCTCTCCGGTGGTTCCGTGAAGGCATGCTCCGCAGCAGAACGCGGCGGGACATTCCTTACATTTCGGTTCCCCGTTGGGAACGCACACCAGAGCGCCCAGTTCCATAAGAGCCTGGTTAAAATCTCCCGGGCAGGCGGCCGGCATGATTTTCTGTAATTCTTCTTCTATCTCCCGCCGCACGGACTGCTTCATGATATCCTGACGGCTTTCCTTTATCCGGGAAACAACTCTAAGCACATTCCCGTCCACGGCCGGCACGGGGATCCCATAGGCAATAGAGGCAATGGCTCCCGCAGTATAATTCCCGATCCCTTTCAGGGAGAGAAGTTTCCTGTAGTCCGCAGGAAGTTTTCCGCCGTATTCCTCCACTACTGTCCGCGCAGCCTGCTGCATATTCCGCACCCGGTTATAATACCCCAGTCCTTCCCAGAGTTTCAGAAGCTTTTCCTCCGGGCAGGCGGCAAGCGCCGCCGGATCCGGAAGTTCTGATATAAATCTCTGAAAATAAGGTTTTACCGCTTCCACCCTTGTCTGCTGGAGCATGATCTCCGACACCCAGGTATAATAGGCGTTTTTCTGTTCTCTCCATGGAAGGGCGCGTCTGTTTTCCCTGTACCAGTCCACCAGTGGATCCACAATTTTATTCAGCATACAGGCTCCTCCAGATCAATGGGGACCGGATCCTGTATTTCCATTATATCATCTCCCACCATACAATCATAGGCAAGGATTTTTACGCCGGCGTCCGCCGCCTCTCTCACTGCCCGGCCAAACTCCGCATGTGTTTTCCAGTTGGGCTGAAACAGACGGATTCCCTTCATCTGGATCACAAGGAGAAGATACGCCTCATACCCGTCTTTCACGCACTGGATCAGTTCTTTCACATGCTTTACTCCCCGCAGAGTAGGCGCGTCCGGAAAACGGGCGATATTCTCTTCCTCAAGAGTGACTCCTTTTACCTCGATAAAGGCCTTCCGCCCCCGCGCTGTTTCCACGTACAGGTCGAATCTGGAATTCCCGTATGTCTTTTCGCGGTAAACTCTGCATTCTTCTTTAAATAGTCCGCCGCTCTGTACCCACTCCTCCGCGGCCTTATTAGGCGCCTGGGAGTCCATATTGATCCAGCGTCCGTTCTTGCAGACACTGATCAGATCGAAACGGGTCTTGCGGGAGGGATTCCCGCTCTCATCAAGGATCACCTCATTGCCCGGCACCAGCAGCTCGCGGCAGCGTCCGGTATTTTTCACATGGACGGTCTCTGTCTCTCCGTCAAGCTCCACATGAGCGATAAAACGGTTGGGCCGATCCAGGAAACGGGCTTTTATTGTATGTTCATATTTCATCTTGTTTTTACCTCGCTGTTATTCTACCATAAATCGCAGAAAAAGACAGTTGCTTTTTTTCATTTTCTCCGATAGAATATGCTGGAAAGGATATGAATAGATATGGATAGTATAATTTTTGACCTGGATGGAACATTATGGAATTCAACAGACATAGTGGCAGACGCCTGGACGGAATACCTCAATAAAAACGAACATATAAATATGAATATTACCGGTGAACGGATACGTTCGCTTTTCGGACGTCCAATGCCGCAGATTGCAGAAATGGTTTTCACAGATTACGATAAAGAAGAACAGCTGCGGCTCCTTGACGGCTGCTGCCAGGCGGAACACCGCGCCCTTCTCAGAAAGTGCGCGCCTCTGTATCCGGAACTGGAGGAAACCCTGAAAGCGCTCGCGGTAGAATATCCTCTTTATATCGTAAGTAACTGCCAGGCAGGATATATCGAAGTATTTCTGAAAGCCACCGGATTCGGCAGATACTTTTCCGGCCATCTCTGCCACGGAGATACCGGCGCCGACAAACCGGAAACCATCTCCATACTGATGAAGGAACAGCATCTTCAGTCCCCTGTTTATGTAGGCGATACCATGGGTGATTTTCTTTCCTGCCGCAAGGCAGGCGTTCCCTTTGTGTTCGCGTCCTACGGGTTCGGCGACGTCCCTGAACCGGACTACAGGATTGAAAAACCTGCCGACCTCATCACATTGTTTCTCTGATTATCAGAAAAGCACAAACGGCACATCCCCTGGATTATGAGCAGTCGCCAGTGCCAAAAGAAAGAGCATGGAAAAATCTTCCATGCTCTTGTTTTGTTATTTCTGGCATTTGTACTTAAGGTACAGCATCAGACCTGCAAGGATCAGCACCAGAACTATGATGTAACCGATCTTGGCGGCAAGCGTTGTAGTGTAGGAATCAATGCCTGTTGCGATCCCGATAAGGATCAACGCTACGCCCGAACCTTTTGACATTTTTTTCTCGTCATATTTAGCCTGTCTGAGCTGCGTGTTGCCTCCCTTAAGAAAAATATCCCCATGTCCTGTCAGAAGCATGATCCCTACGATAAGGGCTGCTCCTGCAAGTATAAAATCAAATGTTCTTCCCATCTTCTTCTCCTGATCTTCCAATCAAATACTGCCGGACGCTTTCCGTCCTCGCATCTTTTCGATTCTTCTGTTCTTTAATAGAAGCATACGATCGGTACATTATACTGAATGATACTGTACAGTACTCCCGCATTCTCCGGCGGAAGATTGATACAGCCATGAGAACCGTTGGTGAGATAAATATCTCCTCCGAACTCGCCTCTCCAGGGTGCGTCATGGAATCCGATTCCTCCGTTGAAAGGCATCCAGTAATCAACCGGCTCTTCATACTCATAGGTACCGTCAGGCCTCTGCGTTCCCCTGAGAACGTCCGGGCTCTTCTTGTAGTAAAGCGTATAGATACCGGACGGGGTCTGCCTGTCCGCATAGCTCATATTTCCGGAAACAAAATCCGAATCAAAGATCAGAGAACCGGACTGATAATAATACATATGCTGGGCGCTGAGATCCACTTCAATGTAAGTATCTCCGATATCATTCACTCCATGCGTATTGGCTGTCTGTTTATATGCCGGCTCGCGTGTTGTCTGGACGCCGGACTGAATCTCCTGCGCCAGCTGCGCAACCTCTGTCTCCTGATCCATGGACCAGCCGTAAGCAGAACCGTATACATAGACAGTGCGTCCGCTTGTAGTATAAAACTCTCTCTCTGTACCCACAGTATCATACTGTGCGGCAACCTGCGCAACATAATCTGCTATATGCTGATGGAAGGTGGCGTCGTCCCACAGAAGCTGTCCTTTGTCGTCAAACTGAAGCCACTCTCTGATCATATTCCCGTCCAGTGTCACTGTCTGATCTCCGAAAGTATAAGTGATACTTGCCTTCGTATAATTATTGCAGGCTTCCAGAGTAGACTGGAGTTCCGGGCTGCTGCTGGTGATCTCCGCAGATACATACGCTTCCGGCATACTGTTGAAGTCTACCGCTGTCAGATTCTCCGAAACAGCCTTATCAAGAATCTGATAGGCCTGCTTGATATCCAGCTGTGCACCCTGTGTCTCGGGAACTATCTGGAACTGATTATCCTTATAGGCAACGTATGCATTCTCCGGCGCCACCTGGTTCTCTGTTCTGGCACAGTTCAGAGACGTCACCTGATTCTGGAGCAGTGTCCTGTCATAGTAGGTATTTTCTGATACGGTATAACTTTTGCGCTGATAAAAACCTTTGATCCACTCATATGGTTTCTGGTTCTTCAGGAGAGCCAGCGTTTCTCCGGTGGACAGATACTGATAATTGATCTGGTCGCCTGTAATAACCTGCGGTTCCTGATTCCTTGCAGATACCTGGATGGAATAATCCTGGATCTTCTCCGAAAGGGCAAGTTCCGTTTCATAAGCGGTCTTGCCGGAGCAGTCGATCCCGTTAATCCAGGTTCCCTGGAAAAACCGGTCAGAATAATAATAAGATATTCCCGCGTATGCACATCCCGCAACCACCACAAACATGGCAAGGAGAAGACCGCAGATCTTAAGTCCCTTGTGCTTTTTCCTGCGGACCGGGATAACCGGTTCTTCGTCCGGCTCTGCTGCCGGCACATAGACCTTCAGTTCGGGTCGTGCTGATTTGGAACTGTATCTTACCGGGACAGAATCCTCTTCCTCATCATATCCCTCGTCATATTCTTCTGAATCATTTTCATCGTAGCCTTCGGGTTCATATTCCCCGTCATCCTGCAGAGTATCTTCCTCAGGTTCTCTGTCGGCTTCCACATCTTCGGGAATATCTCCATCAGCTTCCGCATTGCTGTCTTCTTCGTCAGCTTCTGCCGCATCTGCAGAATTCTCTTCCCGGACGCCCTCATGAGACTCTTCCGGTTCATCTTCATCATAACCTTCATCGTCCGCAGGTCCGTCCCTTTCCGGATCATAAAAATCCAGTTCAGAATCATCCGGCATATTATATTTTTTATCTTTGCTGCTCATTAAATGCTCTCCTCGAGTGTAGTTCAGATTACAACCGTCTGTCCGGGATATTTCCCCAGAACATTTCTATTATAACACAACTGATGCATTCTATGCCATACATTATAACATGTTATTTTATCTGTATTGTATCCTGCACTGTACATTTTATCCGCAAAATGTATTATGTCATCCCGTCTGTCCCTGTATCAGAAGAGCCGCAGAACATTAATCGTTCTGCGGCCGCTTCACTGCGTCAGTTCTTATTTCTCCATAAGGAGAGATTTACCTGTCATTTCTTCAGGCTGCTCCATTCCCATCAGTTCAATAAGCGTCGGCACAATATCGGCCAGACAGCCGCCCTCTCTTAAACCGTATTTCGGGTCCGCGTTTACCAGGATAAACGGAACCGGATTGGTCGTATGAGCGGTAAAGGGTTCTCCGGTCTCATAATCTACAAGCTGTTCGGCATTTCCGTGATCCGCGCAGATAAACATCTGTCCGTTCACTTCCTTCACAGCCTCGACGGCTCTTCCAACGCACTCATCCACTGTCTCCACAGCCTTAACAGCCGCACTCTCCACGCCGGTATGTCCAACCATATCCGGGTTCGCGAAGTTGATGATCACTACATCGTATTTTTCAGATTTGATCGCCTCCACAAGTTTATCACATACCTGGGGAGCGCTCATCTCCGGCTGAAGGTCGTATGTGGCAACCTTGGGAGATTTCACAAGGATCCTGTCCTCGCCCTTATTGGGTTCCTCAACGCCGCCGTTGAAGAAGAAAGTAACATGGGCGTATTTCTCCGTCTCTGCAATACGGACCTGAGTCATATTGTGAGCCGCCAGATACTCGCCGAAAGTATTGTGAAGCAGTACTTTGTGGAATGCAACCAGCTTGTTGGGGATCGTCTCGTCATAATCTGTGAAGCATACATAAGTAAGGTTCAGCCGTTTTTCGCGCTCAAATCCTTTGAAATCATCATCGCAGAACGCTCTGGTGATCTCACGGGCGCGATCCGGACGGAAATTGAAGAATACGACAGAATCTCCGTCCTGTACAACTGTCACAGGTTTGCCGTCCTTCTCGATCACTGTGGGAAGCACGAACTCGTCGGTCTTATCATTGTCATAGGACGCCTGAACTGCCTCTGCGGCGTCGGTCCCCTTCACGCCTTCGCCTTTTGTAAGAGCCTTATATGCAAGCTCCACACGGTCCCAGCGGTTGTCTCTGTCCATTGCATAGTAACGGCCGGAAATCACGCCGATCTCTCCCACGCCGATCTCTTTCATCTTCGCTTCCAGTTCTTCGATGTATCCCTTGCCTGACGCCGGAGGTGTGTCGCGGCCATCCAGGAAGCAGTGTACGTAAACCTTCTTCAGGCCTTCTCTCTTAGCCATCTCCAGAAGTCCGTAAAGATGTGTATTGTGGCTGTGAACGCCGCCGTCGGAAAGAAGTCCCATGAAATGAATGGCGGAATCATTGTCCCTGGCATTCTTCATAGCTGTCAGAAGAGCTTCATTCTTAAAGAAATCCCCGTCGTTGATCTCTTTTGTGATTCTGGTAAGCTCCTGATATACGATGCGGCCTGCGCCCATATTCATATGGCCTACTTCAGAGTTGCCCATCTGGCCCTCCGGAAGTCCTACAGCCAGTCCGCTGGCGTTGCCTTTCACGAAAGGACACTCTGCCATCAATTTATCCATGACCGGAGTCTTCGCCTCGTCGACGGCGTTTCCGTCATGTCTTTCATTCAGTCCGTAACCATCAAGAATCATTAAAACAGTTGGTTTTTTGCTCATAATGTTCTCCTTTTCTGTACCGGAATAGTAGTTTTTCCCTCTTATATAGTATCAAAAATACAAAATTTTTCAAGGATTTTTTGTTACTCCTGTCCGTATACTCTCAGCATGCTGGAAATCTTATGGACGCACTGTCTGCCGGAAAGTTCTTCCATGGCTGTGCGGAAATCTCCCTCTCTTACTTCCTCTGTGATCACTACCACTTCCGCTTCCTCGCCGGGCTTCGTCTCCTTCTGGATGATCTGCGCCACGCTCACCTGATATTTGGCGAAAACCGCGGTCAGCTCCGCCAGAACGCCGCAGCGGTCCTCTACTTTCAGACGCATAAAGTATCTGTTGCGTGTGTCCGCCATTTTCTTCACCGGCACGTCCTTATAGCAGGTGCAGCCGATCCTTGCGGCACAGTTCGCCCTGATGTTTCTCACAATATCAAAAATGTCTCCCACTACCGCGCTGGCTGTGGGAAGCTCGCCCGCGCCTCTTCCGAAAAACATTGCGTTGCCTACGGCGTCTCCTCTGACAAAGACCGCGTTATAGGAATCGTTCACCGATGCAAGGGGATGAGAACTTGGGATCAGCATGGGACACACATAAGCCTCGATTCCGGCCTCTGTATTTTTTGTCATTCCGATCAGCTTGATATCACAGCCCATTTCTCTCGCGTAGGCGATATCTTTTGCCGTGATCCTGGTGATACCCTCGATATATACATCGTCGAAAACAACTCTGGAATTGAATGCAACGGATGCAAGGATAGCCACTTTCCTTCCGGCGTCAAGCCCTTCGATATCCGCGGTGGGGTCCGCCTCCGCATATCCCAGCTCTGTAGCCAGGGCAAGGGCTTCTTTAAATTCCATTCCTTCCTGCGTCATCTTTGTCAGAATGAAGTTGGTGGTTCCGTTGACAATACCCATAACCTCTTCCATATGGTTGCCTGCAAGGCACTGCTTCAAAGGCCGGATAATGGGGATTCCTCCCGCTACCGCCGCCTCGAAAAGAAAATCCACATGATGAATCTCCGCCATATCCAGAAGTTCCCTTCCATGTACGGCGATCAGGTCCTTGTTGGCGGACACCACATGTTTCCCCGCTTCCAAAGCCGCAAGGATGTATGTTCTTGCCGGCTCGATACCTCCTATCAGTTCAATGACGATATCAATATCCGGGTCATTGAGGATCTCTTCCCAGTTGTTGGTAAGAACGGACGGATCGTCCACCCTGGCGGCTGCCTTCTCCAGATTCCTCACCATGATCTTTTTGATCTCGACCACGCCGCCCAGCTTGGCCTCCATCTCTTCTCTCTGCGCTTTCAGCACTTTATATACGCCGGTACCTACCGTTCCCAGTCCCAGCAGCGCAGCGTTGATTACCTTTTTTTCCATTTGAAGCGGCTCCTTTCCTTTGTATTTTCAGATTCCGTACAAAGCCGTATGTCCTGAATCTTCCTGATCTTATTTCAACCTCACTATACCTCATAGTAGGGCACGCCGCAGGGTTTGTCAAGACGGCAGGCCCTGTTTGCCAAAATAGATACAGAAAAAGCGCCGCGGTACCGTAATACACGGCGCCGCGGCGCTCTCTGGCGCATAGAGGATCCGGCAGGTTGAAATGAAAGTCAGGCGTCCTGCCGTTTTCTGTATGCAGTATTTATATCCTACTTCACAGCTCCGTTTACCACGCCGTTCAGGATCTGTTTCTGACAGAATATATAAAAGATCAGAATCGGCAGCAGAGCCAGAAGGTAAGAAGCAAAAGCAAGGTTATAATTGGTTCCGAACTGAGTCTGGAAATTCAGCTGTGCCAAAGGCAGGGTATTCAGTCCTGTTCCGGACATGATGACCAGGGGAGTCATAACGTCGTTCCACACCGCCAGGGCGGTCAGAACAGCCACTGTGGCGTGCATGGGCTTCATGATGGGGAAGATGATCCTCCAGAACGTATGCCAGGTGGTGGAGCCGTCGACCCGTGCCGCCTCCTCCAGCGCAAGGGGGATGTTTTTCAGATATCCGGTGTACAGAAGCAGGTTCATAGGTATGTAAAACACCACATACAGAATGACTACGCCGGCCCTGTTGGCGATTCCCATCTGGGCCGTCTGTTTGATCAGCGGCATCATCAGGATCGCAAAGGGTACGAACATACCGCTGACAAGATACAGATAAACAAAATTATACGCCTTGCTGCGGGCCATGCTTCTACCGATGGCGTAACCTGCCAGAGAATGGATCAGCATGGTCAGGATCACGGTGATAATGGTCAGCATTAAACTGTTCCCCAGCGAATGCCAGAAGTCAGTCACTCTCATAGCCTCTGTGAAATTGCTGAAACTGAAAGCGGAGGGCAGGGACAGCGCGCCGGCAATGTCATTGGTCATTTCCGAGGGCTGTTTGAAGGCAATGATCACAGCCATGTACAGCGGGAAAAAGATGGTCACACATCCTATGATCAGAAGAATCGTTACCGGCCAGTTAATTCTGTGATCCACTACTTTTTTCTTCATCATAACTGCTCCTCCTTTTTATTTAATACTGTCATCTGGAATACAGAGATCGCCACGATCACCACGAAGAAAAGCACTGCGTTGGCGCTCTGGAATCCAAACTGTCCGCCGCCCATACCGTTCTGATAGATCAGATAGGAAATGGACTCTGTACTCTGGGAAGGGCCGCCTTTTGTCAACGCCATGATCTGGTCGAACACCATCAGGAAGTTCTTCATGCAGAGCACCATATTGATGGTGAAGAAAGGCATGATCAGCGGAAAAGTAAGATTTTTGAACTTTCTCCATCCGCTCGCCCCGTCAATGGCTCCGGCTTCATAAACATCCTCCGGCACTGTCTGCAGTCCGGCAATGTAAATGATGGTATTCATAGCCACAGACTGCCAGCAGGCGACTACTACGATGGCAAGCCACGCGGTCTTTGTGTTGGAGAGCATACTGCTGGAGAGCCATTCAATCCCCGCCGCCTTTCCGGCAGCCGGCAGGATGTAGGTGAAAAAGAAACTAAAAATATAACCTACAACCAGACCGCCCAGAATGTTTGGAAGGAAATAGACTGCTCTCAGGGCGCTTTTCGCTTTGATCTTACTGTTCAGGCCCAGCGCCAGGATCAGGCTGAGCACATTTACAAGTATCGTGCTCACAAGAGCGAATTTAAAAGTGAAGAGATAGGAGCGGCCTACCCTGCCGTCTGAAAACAGATCCACATAATTGCGCAGACCGACAAAATCGTAGTTGCCATATCCCTTAAAGTTGGTAAAACTGTAAATAAAGCCTTTTATCAGCGGCAGCGTATTGAAACAGAAAAACAGAAGCACGATCGGGATCGTTATGGCCAGAAAGGTCTTCTCCCGGTTTCCCATTGCATGTTTTTTCTTCATAATGAAAATCCCCCTTCCTATTCAGCATCCGGATGCTCTTCCATATAATCCTGCACTTTCTGTATCAGATCCCGATTATAACGGGCCCATTCCCTGTCGAATTTTTCCAGGAATGTATCTGTGGCATTTTCAGAATCGTCCAGCAGATATGTCTGGATCATGGCGTCCACCGACATTTCGCTGGGATAATGATGATCCTGATAGTCCACGACTTTGCCTTCTTCAATGTAGGATTTCATACCGTCCAGCATGGGCGCCAGATCAAAATCCCCTTCTTTGCACGGGATCGCATTCTGGTCGTCGATGTACGCCTGCAGATTCTCGTCTTCCAGAAGGAAGTCCAGAACTTCATACGCCTCTTCCTTATGCTCGCATTCGGCCATAACGGAAAACTGCAGGTCGTTTCCGGAATTCAGCACATTCTCTTCTGGATCATTGCTTGCAGGCATTACGAAGGAGTCGATATTGATATCCGGGTTTACAGACTGAATCTGCGGTACTGCGTAGCTTCCGATGGGGAACATGACAGCTTCTCCTCTTGCGAACGCCGTACAGGCGTCGTTGTAGCTGTAGGCAAAAGGATCGTCCTGACAGAATTCCAGGAGAGATTTGGTCTTCTCCGCCACTTCCCGGTAATTATCTGTGAAAGTGGTTTCTCCCCGGTTCACCTGCGCGCATACATCCGAAGGAGCCAGATCTACAGAAATAGCGTTCCAGGGAGCCAGACAGGTCCAGCTGTCTTTGAAGCCGAAATAGAACGGCTGCATGCCTGCCGCCTGGATCTCTTCACAGAGGGCTGTCAGCTCGTCCCATGTAGTGGGTATCTCCCATCCGTTCTCATCAAAAATATCTTTGTTGTAAAGGATCCCCGCCGCATTGGCCACATATGGCACAGCGTAAACGCCTTCCATGGGTACGAATTCCAGTTCTTTGTCAATATCCAGATAAGCGTCTTTGATGGAATCCAGACCCTCGTAATCCGAGATATCCATCAGCATGCCCGCATCCAGATAATTGGAATAATTGATATCGCCGCCGATGGCAATGATATCCGGATAATCCTCTCTGATGAACCGGGTCTTCAGAATGGTATTGGCGTCGTTGGGGGAATCGATAATCAGCTCAATGTCATCATGAGTTGCGTTGAACTCCTCTTCCACCTGGTCGAAGTAAGTGGCCGTCTCCGGTTTGCTCTGGATGATCTCGATAGTCACCTTGCCGTTATCCTCTCCTGTCCCGCAGCCCGACAGTATGACGGACAGTCCGGCGGCTGCCGCAAGTCCGGCTGCAAGTTTTCCCTTCATACATCTTTTCATGCGTGAAATCCCTCCTTTTTCTTTTTGATGATCTTCGCCTCATAAGGCCGGAGAACTCCTTCCGGATACGGGCCGTCATAGTTGGCTATCAGCACTTCCCCGTCCTTCCATCCCTGTTCCAGTACGCAGGAAACCTCCTTCCCCCGGAAATTACAGAGTACCAGAAGTTTCTCTTTCTCCGTTTCTCTGGTATAGGCAAAAATATTTTCGTTCTCCTCCTGGAGAAGTTCATAAACGCCTTCTGTGAAAATGCTCTCGCTTTTTCTGAGGCTGATCAGCTTCTGATAGTAATAGAAAATCGAATCCCTGTTGGTCAGGGCCTCTTCTGCATTAATGATGGTATAATTCGGATTGCAGCGCAGCCACGGGGTGCCTGTTGTGAAACCGGCGTTCTTACTCTCATCCCACTGCATGGGAGTCCTCGCGTTATCTCTCCCTTTCGCGTAAATGGAGCGCATCACGTCCAGCTCGTCGTATCCCTGGCTGATCCGTTCCTTATACAGATTCAGAAGTTCAATATCCCGGTAATCCTCAATATCAAACTTCACATTCGTCATACCCAGTTCCTGCCCCTGGTAAATATAGGGAGTTCCCTTCATTCCATG
>DSTMC04003__coassemble_967_pt1 | contig 27403 bp, 19 predicted proteins | sample DSTMC04003__metabat2_high_PE_034 | metagenome-assembled genome bin DSTMC04003 | reverse complement strand
AAAACTGTGAAAATAACAGATATCTGTCCCCGACTACTCGGCCAGATAGAGATTAACCTCCTGCAGCGCTGCCCGCACGGCTTCTTCCAGTCCGGTCTCTCCGTCCAGATATTTCCCTCCTGCCTCTGCCACTGCATTTAATATGATCTCATTCGTCTCCGAAGGCGTCACCAACGACTTTCCGAGGGCTTTGATCTCTTCTGTTTTCTCGTCATCCGCGCGGCGGATACTGATTTCTACAGTTTCTCCTGTCTGATTGTTGCTGGAACTCATTACTCCCAGAAGTCCGTCGGAATCACCCACCGCCCAGTATTCCTCGCTGTCGTAGACGGTTTCATTCACAGGGAATCCCGCTGAGGATCCTGCTATCTGCCCCTCCTGGCTGAACAGGAATTCCACCAGTTTCTCCGCAGCCTCCGGCTCTCCGGCTTTGGCGCTGATCCCCACAGTCTGGACAGGGATAAAGCAGTTCTCTGCCTGACCGTTCCACAGCGCGTCCTGATAACGGCTGTCTGTCTTTTCCACACTGGAGACAAGCGCCAGCGCATCCGGAGATGTAAGTCTTCCGGCGGACAGTTTGTAGGCGCCGCTGAGAAGAGATATAGCGCTGCCGCTGAGTTCTTTCAGTAAATCCATATCGGTGTCGCTCAGATAGGATACCGACATTCCGGCCTCCTCCATCATCCTGCTCAGCGCGTCCACGCCTTCTTTTCCCGCCTGATAGATCCTGTTTGCCTGTGTCAGATATTCTGTCACCGCGCTCTCATCCAATGTCCCGTCGTTTTTCAGCCATGCCGGTCCGTTTACATCCGCCAGTGCCTTAAGGAAAGCTTCCGATCCGTATGTCATCATTGTCATGGGCAGACAGTTTTCGCTGTACTCGGACCGGTATTTTTCTGCCGCGTCCGCCAGGGTCTCAAGATCCACTATATTTTCCACATCTTCGGCGGTTCCCTGGATCATAGGAATGGCGAAGCGTACCGGCATGACATACTGGCTGCCGTCCTCCTCAACATAGGCGTTTCGGATATTCTGAAGCAATCCGTCTGCCTCTTCTGTTTTATCAAGAATACCGCTGATATCCGCCAGCATACCTTTTTCTGTATAAGTATCTGTCGGAATCCCGTCCAGAATCAGCACGTCCGGCCCGTTTCCCGCCATGATCTCCGTATTCAGGTTTTTTAGAGCGTCGGTGCTGGTCACCGCGTCCTCTTCGCTCATGCCTGTTTCCAGATTCAGATAAATCTCAGGATATTTTTTCTGAAACAGAGCCGCGATCTGGCTCATATAGGAATTTTCTCTCAGGGAATACACCGTCAGCTCCGTTTCCGGCACGGCGGGCGTATCCGGAGAATATACATACTTCAGGAGTCTCCCCTTCCCTGTAGCGCTGTCCATGGAAGCAAGATAAAAATTCCCCTCTTCATCCCGCGCCAGGCTCACAAGCGCCGTATCGGGAGAACCAATACTGTTCAGGCTTCCGTCTATCACCTGTTCCACGATACTGCCGCCAAAAGAATAGCGGTAAAGTCCGTCTCTTTCCGCGAAAAACAGGCTGTCCTCCTCATCTCCTTCCACAAATACCACGGGAAAAGAGGTCGTACTGGAAAGCTGCAGGTTATTTTCATCCGCAGTGATCTTCTCCGTCAGTGCCGCGGCGTCTTCCACAGGTTCTCCGGTTTCCAGATCATAATAGTGAACCGTATCCGTCACAGTGATCAGACGGTTCCTGTCTACTGTAAAATAATTCACGAAGGTTCCTTTTTCATATTCTGCTTTCACACTGCCGTCCGCGAGATTCACTTCCGCCAGACCTCTGCCCATCAGGTTCAGGATAATGGTGCCCTGATCCGTAAACTTCGCTTCTGTCACATAACCGTCTCCGACAAGCTCTGACGACCCCGGAAGTTCTCCGGCTTTTCCCTCAGGATCGATATAGTAAAGATGAAGTCCATATTCACCGCTCTCCAGATCCTGTTCTTCGCTGTTTGTCACTGTAAGAAAAATTCCTCCGTCTCCGGAAAGCTGGGGATAACTCACACTGAAAACATCGCCGTCAAGCCCGGTCTGCGCAAGCAGGGAAATCCCTTCACTCCAGGATGCGCCGCCGTCCCGGGAATCCGCATAATAAAACATATAGTTTTCATCAGTGTAGCAGACTCTGAGCGCGCCGTCTTCCAGAAAACGCATGGCCAGAAGCTGCGCACAGTTTTCCGGGACAGAAACATCTTCCTCAAGATACCGCCCCATAGCGGCGTTTTCGGAATTTTCTTCTGAACCGGCGTTTGCTGATCCTGAACTGCGCTCCGAATCGCCGCTTCCGTTTTCCGTATTCTCCACACTGCATCCGGTCATCCCCAGAATACCGGCAAAAGCCAGCGTTACTGCCATTACAGCGGCCGGTCCTTGTTTCCATATATGACGTCTTATCATTCTGTTTCCTCCTGCTGTTGATATAGTTCTCAGGCAGCCTGTCAGAAAAACAGTCTGCCTTTCCATCTGGTTTTCCCATCATAACAGCTTAATCTTTAAACAATCTCTAATCCTTTTTAAAGATTCTTTAGAGATTCCGTAGAGAAATCCGTGCTATAATATGTAAAATACAAAAAAACTGGAGGGCTCTGCCATGTTCCGAAAACTCCATATCCAGATGACTGTTTTTTCCGCTCTGATCACCAGCGCCATTCTTATCGGAATGGCTTTTGCCTGTCTCATGATCGCGGAATCTTCCGCCAAAAGAAACAGCTACGTCTCTTTTCTCAATAACGCGCAGTCCTGCATTACCCATCTGGAAGAACAGAACGCGATCTCCCACCGATGGCTGCAGACTGTGATGGATACAAACAGAATCCGCATACAGATCCGGGACAACGGAGAACCCCTCTATTTTTATAAACTCACCGGCCATACCGGAGATTCCAAAGCTTTCCATCAGGCGGCAGCTCTTTCCCGGGACACCTGCGGTCTTGATCTGGAGAACTTCAGTCCGGATCAGAAACTCACCAGAAGCGCCGACTTCCGGTTTGCCGGCTACTACGCCTGCACCGCCCTGATCCCTCACGGAAACGGCGTACTGAGTATGATCATTCTCCACCCGTTGTCCGGGCTTCATGCACAGTTAAATATGCAGCGGCTCGCCTTCGGCGCTGCCGTCCTTGCCGGTATTGCCGCTGTCATTGTATTTTCCTGGTTTTTCACCGGCAGAATGATCCGCCCTCTGGAAAAAAGCCGAAGAGAACAGACCGCCTTTATCGCCGCCGCATCTCATGAGCTCCGTTCCCCTCTGGCCGTGATCCGCTCCGGGCTTTCCGCGGTTCCGGAGGCTTCCCCGGCGCAGGCTGAAGAATTTATCCATATGTCGCTGAAAGAATGCGACAGGATGGCGCGGCTGATCCAGGATATGCTGTCTCTCTCCGGAGCCGACAATCATACATGGAAACTGGATCTGAAGCCATGTGAACCTGATACCCTCCTCCTGGAGACGTATGAGAAATATGAACCGCTGATGCGGGAAAAAGGGATGAAATCTGACATTTCCCTCCCGGATGAACCCTTCGCCCCCATAATGCTGGACGCCGACAAAATCGCTCAGCTGCTGTCTATCCTTCTGGATAACGCGCTGAGTTACGTGCCCGCGGGCGGGAAAATCTCCCTTTCCCTGAAAAAAGAACCGGGAGCCGCTGCCATCTCTGTAACTGACAACGGTCCCGGTATCCCGGATTCCGAAAAAGAATCTGTATTTCAACGGTTTTACCGTTCCGATAATTCCCGCAACGATAAGCAGCATTTCGGGCTGGGACTTTGTATCGCCCGGGAAATCGCCCTTCTCCACAGAGGAAGCCTTACCGTGTCCGACGCTCCCGAAGGAGGAGCTGTGTTTACACTGCGGCTGCCTCTGAAGTAATCATTACTCGCTGCGCAGAGCATCGATCGGATTCAGGTTTGCCGCTTTTACTGAGGGCAGCAGACCGAAAACAACGCCGATCAGCATGGAAAACAACACCGATCCTATGATAGCCGGAACGCTGATCGCCGTAGGCGCTCCGGAAACCTGGGCGACCACCCGGGAAAGGGCGATTCCCGAGATCACGCCGATAATGCCTCCAATACTGGTAAGCATGGACGCTTCCGTAAGGAACTGGAACAGGATCACTTTTTTCCTGGCTCCGATCGCTTTCTTCAGACCGATCTCACTGGTCCTCTCTGTTACGGAGACGAGCATAATGTTCATTACGCCGATACCGCCTACCAGAAGAGAAATACTGGCGATCCACAGAAGCTGCTGATTCGTGCTTTCACTGAGCTGCTGAAGGCTTCTCACACGTTCCATTACATCATCCGCCCTGTATTTAAAGCTGGATTCCTCCCCAATCCCCTGGTTCAGAATACTGGCCGCGTCATTTCCCGCCTTGCTCATGTTATCGGTGGAATCCGCACGGATCACCGCGTTCTCAGGCTCATCAAACTTAAATGCAATCGGCCAGCAGTCGTTGGGGATCATCACTGTTCCGATAACCGTCTGATAATATTCATAAAATTCATTGATATCTTCAATGTTGGGCTGATAACTGTCGTTCAGACGTACAACGCCTACCACCACAAACGGTTCTCCGCCAATCTCTATGGTTTTGCCCACCGGGTCCTCTCCTGCGAAGAGATTCTCCGCCGCATTAGAGTCTACCAGGGCAACTTTTCTCAGATCGTCGTAATCTTTCCGGATAAATCCACGTCCCGACTGGACCATGTACCCGCAGGTATCCAGATAGTTCATATCGATCCCGTAAATAGTCCCTCCTTGAAAAGCAGAATTCTGATAATATATACTGCTGGAATAGGTCCTGGTGTAAAAGAATGTGGCATTTTCCACATGTTCCATATCCATAACTTCTTCCTTCTGCTCCGTTGTCAGAATCGGAGGCGAACTGCTGCTCATTCCATATTCCGCGTCATACGTGGTATCGCCGTCATACAGACTAATCGTCACCGTATTATTTCCCGCTCCGATCAGATCCTCTTTGATCTGTTCACTTGTGCCTTTGATCGTAGAGACAATGGCAATAATGGAAGCGATTCCGATAATGATACCCAGCATGGTCAGAAAAGAACGCATTTTATGCGACCAGATTCCCTGAATGGATATCCTTAAATTTTCAAGCATAAAATTTCCGCCTTTCTTCTAGTATCCGTACAGTTCTTCCAGTGTACTGTCTTTTGTTTTTATGCCTTCTCTGGCAGTATCCCCATATGGGAAGGCAATTTTATCCTCCCTGGAAAGTCCGCCCGTGATCAGTACACTGTATCCGCCGTTCACATTGCCGCCGGTAGTAAGTTCCTGTCTTGCAAGCACGCCGTTTACATCTTTGTATACATAATACACACCGTTGTCTGACCGTACAAACGCCCGGTCCAGAACAATGGCGCCGGAGGCGCTTTCCTGATTCTGAAGCGTTACTGAAAGCCAGTCGTCCTCTGAGACTTCGGCATTGCCAAGAATCGTCGCGCTGTATGTATAGTAAGATGCATTCGGATTACCCGTTCCCATATAGCTGCTGGAATTTACCGGATATTCAGAAACATCCACAACCTCGGCCTCGAAACTACCGCTGCTTCCTGAACAGTTCAGAATCGTTCCCTCCGTCACCTGATCCAGCATGAGTTCACTGACTGTTCCACGCACATAGTAGCCTTCTTTACTTTTAATGCTCATAAAGGAACTGCCGTCAGATGTTCCGGTGTCCGGATCCCCTATATTCGCAACTGTTCCGTCCAGTCTGCTGTAGATCACTTCATTCTGAACTTTTTTCTCCAGTTTACCGATTGAGATCTCGCTTTCACGGATGTCAAGTTTCAGGCTCTCTATTCTTGTTTCCTGTATTTTGATCGCCTCTTCTCTTGACATGGAAGGCGTCAGTTCTTCTCCGCTTCCTCCCGGATCATAACCTCCGTCCAGATAAGGAAGATCCTCTTCATACTGCGATGCGCCGTCAAGAGTAAACTCCACTTCCGAGAATTCGTCGGCCATGCTTTCAAGCAGACTGCCGTCTATAAGATAATATCCTGTGCAGGATTCTTTTCTGTCCTGAAAATTCGTAACAGTATCATTTAAATGGAATTCCAGCTGATACCAATAGCCGTTAAAACCGAATTCCTTCGTCCCGTCTTCCAAAAATCCGGCCATTTTGTTGAGAAAAGCGCCGGTGACAACGACTTTGCCTTTCGCCGAACTGCAGAGAAAAACAAAAGGATCTTCTTCTGTTCCCGTTCCGGTAAAAGGTTCTGTGTCCGCGTCTATCTTCTGATAAAACTCCGGTTCTCCATCGGTGAGGTCGTCTGTTTTTTCCTGCGGATTCGTATCTATGATCTCCACGTTGTCCACAGGATCGCCGGAAGGCGCGGGACTGGGCGTCGGAGTAGGTTCCATACTCGGATCATTTTCGCCAGAGTCCGGTTCTTCTTCGCCCGGATCAGCTGTGATATCTCCTTTTCCGCCTGTACTCTCGCCGGATTCCTCCTGATCCGTAAAACCGGAATCCGGAGTTTCCGTGATTTCCGGAAATTCTGTCTGCTGTGTTCCCTGCTGTCCGGCAAAATCCGTACCTGCATTCTCATCGCCGGCAGCTTGTGCACCTCCGGAAAAATCATTTCCTGTTCCGTCGCCAAAAAGTCCGGCAGCTGCCAGGATCGGGCGCATGACCGCCGCCAGATAACTCCCCTGGACATTCCCGCCCGCATAGGCAAGATCGTCGTCTATCTCCTCCATATCATCTGATGTGGAGACACCTACTCCGGAAGTCTTCAGGAGTGAGGAATCATTCAGTATCTCATCTATCGGACCGCCGTTTTTCAGGCTGGTAAGACGTTTCTGCGCCTTGCTGAGATCCTGCTCCAGCTGCTGCTGCTTAAGCCGCGCTATATTCAGTTCCATCTGTACAAGTGTCATGTCAAAGGAGATCAGGGGATCCCCTTCCTTTACGGAATCTCCCTCAGACACATACAGTTCATCAATGATCATATCTTTATCTACATTGATGTTCTGAGTTACATTGGTAACAATGTTGCCTTCCAGCATCATTTCATCTGTATAATAATCTGTAGCAATACTGTCAACACTCACCACCGGGACTGTATCCTGTCTGGAGTTCCTGTAGTACAGTATTCCGCCGGCAGCTCCGCCTACAACCAGCGCCGTAATCAGGACGCCAATGACAGCAATCTTTATCTTACTCATTTATTCACCCCTTTTTCTGTCAGCTCACCGTCACGGATCAGCACCACGCGTTTGGCGTGAGCTGCGATGTCCGGATCATGGGTGATCATCAGAACGGTAACTCCCTCATCATTCAGCTTCTGGAAAAGTTCCATCACCTGTGCCCCTGATTTACTGTCCAGCGCACCTGTGGGTTCATCCGCCAGAAGGATCTTCGGATTATTCACGATCGCTCTGGCAATGGCAACTCTCTGCATCTGCCCGCCGGAAAGCTGATTCGGCCGGAAATTCACTCTGTCGGAAAGTCCCACTCTGTCAAGCGCCTTCAGCGCCCTCTCTCTCCTTTCTTTCCGGGGCACCTTTGCATAATTCAGCGGCATCTCCACATTTGCCAGGGCAGACTGCCTGGAAAGGAGATGAAAGCTCTGAAATACAAAGCCGATTTTATTCAGGCGTATGTCCGACATCGTATTCTCTGAACAGGAACGGATATCCTGCCCGTCCAGGATAAAGCTCCCCTCCGTTGCCTGATCGAGACAGCCGATAATATTCATAAGTGTGGTCTTGCCGGAGCCGGAAGGCCCCATAATGGCCACATATTCCCCTTCTTCCATGGAGAAATCCACATTTTTCAGCACAGGTACCTTCAGTTTGCCCTGCTGATATTCTTTATATATCCCCTTCAGTTCAAGAATCATTTCTGCCTCCGTGTTCTGTTATACTGTCCGATAGTGCATCTGTTCCGTACTCCCCTATTCCAGAGGCACCAGCTCATCGTCAAGAATTGTCCCGTCCGACATCTGGGAATCGTCAAACATTTCGTCTCCGCCGGCTGCCATGGATGCGTCAGCGTCCGTCATTCCTGTATCGTCAGCCACGTCGTCCCAGCCGGAAGCCGTATCGTCTACGATCATCCCGTCCTCCGGCATTCCCGTGTCATCCAGAAGCATATCATCTTCCATCATCATGCCGTCGTCCGTCGTCATTCCGTCGTCCATCGTCATTCCGTCATCCATCATCATTCCGTCATCCATGACAGCGTCTCCAGAACTCATACCGTCGTCAACAGGAACCATCTCCACACTTTCTGTCTGAGCTGCGCTGCTGACAGTCGTCGCCATTCCCTCCGTCAGTGTATCAGACGGAAATGCAATATAATCATTCTTGGTCAGACCGTCGGCAATCTCGTATTCTCCCAGTGTTTCATCATACTGACCCAGGATGACCGGACGCTTCTCCAGCTTTTTGTCTTCATCTGCAGCCCATACGTAAGGACTGTCGGTAGCTGCATCCACAATATAAAATTCACTGAGCCACAGACCCTCTTTTTTGTCCTCCTGGCCCTCATCCATCTCAATATATACATGCTGCCCCAGCATCAGACCGTCTGAAGAGTCCAGATGCACATAAAACGGATATGTACTGGATGACGTCTGCGATCCGCTGGTGTCTACCATACCGTAATACATGGAACTGCTGTCTTCCGTATTGGCGCTGTCTCTGTCCACAGTACCCATAGTTCCCCGCCAGATCTCATCTTCATCCACACGGGACCGGATGATCACAGGAGAACCTTCGATAATATTGCCCACATTCATCTCATTTACCGTACCTTTGATCCTGTATGCGCCGGTACTTAGGATCGTTATGAACGCATGACTGGAATCATCCCCGGAAAGCGTGGAATAATCCACAGCGGAATCCAGGCTGTCTCCGTCGTCTGTAGTCAGCTGGGAAGTATCTATCTTCTGGATCACGCCGTCAATAGAGCTTCTGACCTCCGTGTTTCCTGTGGCGTTCTGAAGTTTCGTGATTTCTGCCTGCTTGCTTTTCTGATCGTATTCATTTTTTTTCAGATTCATCCGGTTTGTTTCAATTTCTATTGTATAGGAAAGCTGGGAGTCCTGGGACGCTTTCTTTTTTTCTTTCTCCAGGGTGGCTATCTGTTCTGTCAGACTGGCCGCTTCGTTTTTCAGTCTGTCCAGTTCCAGCTGGCTTTCTGCCAGATCTTCCTGGATACTGCTCAGGTCATACTCAAAAAGGAGCTGACCCTGCTTTACCTCTTCCCCGGTTTCCACCTGGACTTCTTTTACGGTTCTTCCGCTCTCAAGCTCTACCTCCACCGTCTCCTGAGGCTCCACGACTCCTGCATATCTGTTTGACACGCCGGCAACGTCGCCGGTGATCTCACTCACCTGAGATACATAAGCTGCAGGTCCGCTGTCGCTGCCGCCGCCGAACACTCCCAGTTTCCAGCATACGCCTGCCGCAGCCCCCGCGATTATAATTATTCCCAAAAGGATTAAGATACGTTTTTTCATAATATTTTACAACCTCCTGCACAGGCGGACATATCCGCGCCGCTTCCTCACCTCTCCCGAGCATAAGGTCTTATCTGTTCCTTGTTTCTGATCTTATTATCATATCAGATTATAACGTAAAAGAAAAGTCCCGGCCAGAAGCAGCTGTTATTTTCACATTTTTTTCACGTTTTATTTAGAAAAAAGCCGTGAAATTTCCGTTTTTTTGACTTTTCAGGCATTATCTGGTAGAATAGAAAAGAATATTTTGGAAAGGAAAGAAACTTATGAAGATGGCAAAAGCATGGATTTCCTTCCTTCTGCTCATCCTCGCCGTTACTGTCTGTATCGGCTGTTCCCACGTGGATAAGACAGATGTGGAAGGAGTCATCACAAATGAGCTGAACCTTTTAAAAAATCTCGATTCTGACACCGTTCATAAGTATGTTGCCTACGAAGAACTGTTTCCGGACGTCAAAGGAAAAGCTGAACTTTCTAATGAAGTAGAAGAAGTCTTTTCTTTATTTTTCAAGGATTTTGATTACAAGATCCTCGAAATCGACGTCGGTCAAGATAAAATGTCGGCAACTGCCAGATTAAAGCTCTCTACGCTTGATACGAAGGCTCTGGCGAAAGATTACGACACCGCGCATCTGGAAGATGCTATCCTGAGTGCTGCTTCCGGTTCCGATGAGAATCCTGATTCTCTGGAATCCCGGTACCTGATCTTAAATGAGCTTCTTAAGAACAGACAATACGATACTGTGGAAACAGACTGCAGTATGGAACTTAAGAACACAGGCACAGACACCGAGGAATGGGAAATCGTCCGGACATACGATCTGGAAAATAATCTTGTCGGCGGTCTTATGACATATCTGTCTGACAGTGACCTTCTTACACCGGAGGAAACACTGACCGTCTATTTAAACACCCTGAAAACCATGGATCTGAATCAGATGAGCAACTATCTGGGCATCGAAAGCCTTCTCAATACTTCCGATGAAGCCAAGAGTTCCATTGCCGCCGCTCTGGTAGAACAGGTCCACAATAATTTTGATTTTAAAATCTCCGGTTCTGATATTCAGAGTTACAAAGCCACTGTAAATACAGAGCTTACAACTTTTGACAGCAGTACGATCCTGGAGACATATCAGAATGAACTGACCGAATACCTGAATTCACCGGATGCCGTAATTGACGGTTCCCAGAAGCGGTATGAACATTCTCTGGAACTTCTTCTGAAGAACATTGAAGAAAACACGGCCACTGTAACCTCTCCGGTATCTTTTTATCTTATCAACGACGGGGTATCCTGGAAACTGACAGACGAAAGCCAGTCATTAAGTTCCGGAATTTTCGGCAATCTTGTCAGCACTCCTGTCGCGGAAGATATGGACGGATATGAGGACGGTTCAGAAGAAGAATACAGCGAAGACGATTCTTATGAAGAAGATGATTCTTCCTATGAGGAGTGATCTCCTGGATTTACAGTAAAACAAAGAGCACAGCCGCGAAACAGTTCCGGCTGTGCTCTTTTTGTTTTGTGTTATGCTTTGTTATTCCTCCACTTCTGCGGCTGTCTCCAGTCCGAGTTCTTCCAGCTGCGCCTGGCTTACCCTGCTGGGAGATTCTGTCATCAGACAGGAAGCGTCTTTTACCTTGGGGAACGCGATCACGTCACGGATGCTGTCCACTTTGGCCATGAGCATCACCAGACGGTCAAGTCCGTAGGCAAGTCCCGCGTGAGGGGGAACGCCGTATTTGAATGCGTTCAGAAGGAAACCGAACTGTTCGTAGGCGGCTTCTTTTGTGAAGCCCAGCATCTCGAACATCTTCTCCTGGATATCGTTCTGATGGATCCTGACGCTTCCGCCTCCGATCTCATTTCCGTTCAGCACGATATCGTAAGCTTTCGCCCGCACTTTGCCGGGATCTGTATCCAGAAGAGGGATATCCTCGTCCATCATCATGGTGAAGGGATGATGCATGGCTGTAAATCTGTTCTCTTCTTCATTCCACTCCAGCAGCGGGAATTCTGTCACCCATACGAAACGGTATTCGTTCTTGTCCAGGAGCTCCATCTGTTTTGCCAGCTCCACACGGAGCGCGCCGAGAACATCATAAACAACTTTGTTGCGGTCAGCGGCAAAGAGAAGCAGGTCTCCCGGCTTTCCGTCCATGGCGCTTACAAGTCCGTCCATTTCTTCATCGGTCATGAATTTCGCGAAAGAGGATTTCCTGGTCCCGTCTTCCGCAATGGCGATATAGGCGAGACCTTTCGCACCATATCCTTTCGCAAATTCCACCAGCTTGTCGATCTTCTTGCGGGGCATGGAACCCTGTCCCTCGGCGTTGATGCCGCGGACGCTTCCGCCTGCCTCAAGGGCGCCTTTAAATACCGCGAATCCGCAGTCCTTCACAACTTCGCTTACATCATGAAGCTCCATACCGAAACGCATATCCGGTTTGTCTGATCCGAAACGGTCCATGGCTTCCTGCCATGTGATCCTCTGGATCGGAAGCTTCACGTCCACATCCAGCACTTCTTTGAAAAGATATGCCAGAAATCTTTCATTCACATCAATAACGTCGTCCACATCCACGAAAGAAAGCTCCATATCGATCTGGGTGAACTCCGGCTGACGGTCCGCGCGAAGGTCTTCATCCCGGAAACAACGGGCGATCTGGATATAGCGGTCATAACCGGAACACATCAGAAGCTGCTTATACAGCTGGGGAGACTGGGGCAGTCCGTAGAAACATCCGGGATGAATTCTGGAGGGCACCAGATAATCCCGTGCTCCTTCCGGAGTACTCTTGCCCAGCATGGGAGTCTCGATCTCCAGGAATCCTTCGTCCGCGAAGAATTTTCTGGTAAGCATTGCCACTTTGCTCTTCAGCATGATATTTCTCTGAAGGTCCGGCCTTCTCAGATCCAGATAACGGTATTTCAGACGGATCTCGTCTTTTGTCTTGCTGTTCTCCTCAATGGGGAAGGGCGGCACTTCTGATTCAGAAAGCACCCGCAGAGAATTTACGCGCAGCTCCAGCTCGCCTGTGGCAAGATGTTCGTTCACCGCTCCGCCTCGTTTCTCTACCACGCCGGTTACAGCGATCACAAATTCACTTCTCAGCTTTCCAGCTTTTTCAAATCCGGCTTCATCGATGCTGCCGTTCTCGAAGATCAGCTGCATGATCCCTGAGCGGTCTCTCAGGTCAACAAATACGATACCGCCTTTATTGCGGGCTTTCTGCACCCATCCCATCAGCGTGATACTGCTGCCGGTCATTTCCTTTGTCACTTCCGCACAGCGGCAGGTTCTGTGCAGTCCCTTCATACTTTCAGCCATTGCTTGTGTCTCCTTTTTCGTTATATACCTGTTATACTCTGTCGCGGAAAAATTCTACAAATTCCGTATAGCCTTCCGCGGCCAGCTGTTCTTTCTGGAATTTCTTATTCTTCTTCATAATGGAAAGGTTCACCTGTACGCCGCGGCTTCTCTCCTCTTCAGCCTGTTTCAGAATCGTGAGAAGTTTGTCCGCCGGCATGTTTTTCTCTATGAGGAAGGCTTTCTTCTCCGCGGTTCCCGGAACCTCGTATCCTCTTTCCAGAAGAAGCATGACGATCCTTTCAAAACCAATGGAAAAACCGCAGGCAGAAGTGTTCTGGCCGGTAAATTTGCCGATCATCTCATCGTACCGTCCGCCGCCTCCCACAGAACCGCCGAACTCGTCCATCGCGATCTCGAAAATCGGTCCTGTATAATAGGACATTCCCCGCACAAGGGTGGGATCAAAGGCGATCCGGAAATCAGCCGTCTTTACAGCGTCCACGGAAGTGATGATGGTTTCCAGGTCCTCCGCCACCTCCGGAGCAAGAACGTCTTTCAGTTTTTCTTTCAGATAGCGTACGCCCTGGATATCCCCTGTAACCTCGCGGAAAAGTCCAAGATAGGTGTCGATGCTTTCCTTTGAAAATCCTTCTTTTTCAAGTTCCGCCGCAACTCCCTCCAGGCCGATCTTGTCCATTTTGTCCAGAATGATAAATACAGTATCGAAACTTTCTTCCGGAAAACCGCTGTACTGGGCCATGGCCTTCAGGATCTTCCGGTCGTTGATGCGGATCGTGAAATTATGAAAATCCAGTTTTCCAAGGAGCGTCGTGGTGGCCAGCACCAGTTCGATCTCCGCAAGGTAAGTCGGCTCGCCCAGGATATCGATATCGCACTGCATAAACTGACGGAAACGTCCTCTCTGGGGACGGTCCGCTCTCCACACGTTACCCATCTGCAATGCCTTGAAAGGAGTCGGAAGCTCGTTGGCATTGTTGGAATAATATCGGGAAAGAGGCACTGTCAGGTCGTAACGCAGGCCGGAGTCCACAAGGTCTCCTTCCTCTTTCGCGGTATCAAGTTTCAGTTTTTCTCCTCTTTTCAGGATCTTGAAGATCAGTTTCTCGTTTTCTCCGCCCTGCTTGCTGGAAAGATTCTCAATGTGTTCCACACAGGGTGTTTCGATTGAGGAAAAGCCGAATTTCCCGTATGTCTCACGGATCATGTTCATCACATAATTACGGATTTCCATCTCCTTTGGTAAAATGTCCTTCATACCGGTTACCGGTTTTTTCTTTAACGCCATTTGGACCTCCTGCTATTCTTGTATTATGTATCACCCGCTGAAAAGCGAGGAAAATTTCCATATCAAAATTCTTGATCTCGTCGATCATCAGCTCCATGACCGTATGTATGTCAAAAGCGCTCCTGTAAGGCCGGTCGGAGCTGAGCGCCGCAAACACATCGCACACCCTCAGTATCCTCGCTCCCAGAGGTATCTCCTCTCCGGCAAGATTCGAGGGATAGCCGCTTCCGTCATAATTCTCATGGTGATAAAGGATACTTTCCAGGACAAAATCAGAATACCCCTGTCCTTTCAGCTCCTCGTATCCCAGAGTGGAATGCATACGCACATATTTCAGTTCCTCGATCAGAAGAGGATCCTGCTCTCTCCCGTCAATATATCCGGTAAGCTTCAGCTTCCCGATATCATGAAGCATTCCGGCGATTGCCAGCTCATAACAGACACTTTCTTCCAGTCCCATCTCTGAAGCCACTGCATACGCCAGGTTGCTCACAACAATTCCGTGATTCAGTTCAACAGAAAGGTCAAATTCCAGGATCCTCTCCGTCGCTCTTACCGCATCTATGCGTGCCGCTCCCAAGGTGTACACCTCCCCATCTCTTACAGCCAGGCTTCTATACCTGCTCTCTTTCGTTCGATCATCTCGTCAATACGGGTAATGTAGTTCCATACGTCTTTTACGTTTTCCACACGCTCTATCCGTTTTCCCCGGTCATGGACCAGCTTGGAGGAACCGCCGGCGCCCACCGCGATGATGGGCTGCTTTTCCTCCATAATTAGTATATTGTAAATGCCGGCTTTGTCAACCTTTGCATAGCCTACATTTTCAAAATTTCCCTTCATGTTTTTCTGGCGGTACAGATAATAGGGTCCCATTCCCATTTCGTATGCAGTTTTCATGGTGAGATCCATGATCTGCTGGTTGTTTTCAAAAGTCATCTCCTGATACCGGTCTTTAAAAATATTCAGCCTGGCTGCGCGCTTCACCGCGAGGGAATGAACTGTCATGCTGTCCGGCGCGAGCTCCCGGATCTCTCTCAGAGTGTTTTCCACCATGGAGATATCTTCTCCCGGAAGGCCGACGATCAGGTCCATATTAATATTGTCAAATCCACGCTCTCTCGCCAGAAGGAAGGCCTGTCTGGTCTCCTGGACAGTATGCCGTCTGCCGATGATATCCAAAGTCTCCTGGTTCATGGTCTGGGGATTCACAGATATCCTGGTCACGGGATAGTTCCGGATCATCGCAAGTTTTTCTGCCGTAATGCTGTCCGGACGCCCCGCCTCCACTGTAAACTCCGCAAGTCCGTCAAAACCGAAAGAATTCTCCAGCGCGTCAAAAAGGCGTTTCAGCTGATCCGGTTCCAGTGTGGTTGGCGTTCCTCCGCCGATATAGATGGTATCAAGGACGCAGCCCTTTGCTTTCATCATCCGGGAAACCGCCTGAATTTCCTTTACAAGGGCGTCCAGATACAGATCCACACGGTCTTGCCACTGCTTCAGGGGATAAGAACTGAAGGAACAGTACAGGCAGATACTGGGACAAAAAGGAATCCCCACATAAAGGCTGTACCCGTTTTCATAATCGATATCTTTCAGGATCTCCCTCTCCCTGTTGGCTATGGTAATGGCAAGGGCGGTCTTCTGCGGACTTACCAGATATCGTTCCCGCATTTCTTTCGCCGCTTCAGTATTCTTCATTCCCGATTCGATCATACCCATCGCCAGCTTGGCCGGCCGGATCCCGGTAAGGTTTCCCCAGGGAAGCGTTCTTCCTGTGAGTTTCACCAGAAGCTGATAGAGGGCATACTTTATCTTGTCTTTATTTTCTTTTCGTATCTCATGGGGATCCTTACAGCAAAGAAGGGCATCCGAAGACTGCCCCTGTATGAATTCCGCGCTGATCACACCTCTGCGCTCTTCACTGTCGTAATGGATCAGACAGTTCTGATCCTGTTTTTCTACCCGGAAGCGAAGATCTGTGCCGGCAGCATCCTGTTCTTCGTTCTCATAAGAGACGTTGATCTCGCTTTCCGGATAAAAAGCACGGATCAGTTCATAAATATCATGTTCAAATTCTCTGTCCAGAAATAAAATACTGATTTTAAACAAAGGGATTATACCTCTTTTCATATCCGATGGTAGTGGAACTGTCATGCCCCGGATAAACCTCTGTCTCCTCGGGAAGCATATCCAGAAGCCTGTGAAGGCTCCGCACGATCTCCGCGGTGCTTCCGCCCGGAAAATCCGTCCGTCCCACCGAACCGTAAAACAGTGTATCTCCGCTGAAAAGCACGCCCTCATCCTTCAGATAATAGCAGCAGCTCCCCTCCGTATGTCCCGGCGTCCCGATCATTTTAACAGTGAATCCGGCCGCTTCGAACTCCTGGAGATCCGAAAGCTCCACATCCGCCTTCAGAGAACAGACTCTGCCCTGATATGCGGAAAGGTTCGCCATGGGTTTTTCTAGGGTGGAAGCTTCTTTTTCCCACGCATAGACGGAAATACCGAATTCTTTCTTCACTTCTTCTACGGCAAGTATATGGTCAAAATGTCCGTGGGTCAGAAGAATGCCCACAGGCTTCCCCTGCATCTCCCGCACTTTGGCGATGACAGTTTCCGGACTGTCGCCGGGATCCACGATCAGCATCTCGCCTGTCTCCCTGTTCTTCAGGAAATAGCAGTTGGTCATCACCGGACCAAGGGTGCATTTCTGTAATTCCAGATTATTCATATCCGTTCCTTTCTGTACCGAATCAGCCGGTAGTACGCTCTACATCCTGAACGCTTTCCACCTGGCGGATCTTCTCTACAAGGGAAGCAAGTTCCTCTTTGCTGCCCACCTCAAAGCTTACGGAAATCGTCGCCTTATCCTGCTTGCTGATACGGCTGTTGATATTCTTAAGATCAATCTTCCGTTCCGTGAATATTTTCGCAAGATCAACAAGAAGTCCTGTACGGTTATTCGCGTAGATCTGAAGTTCTGCCGTATATTTCTCCGCGGCGCGGCTGTCAGTCTCCTGCCATTCCGCTTCGATCAGCCTGATCCTGTCCGCTTCGGACATATTCAGGACGTTGACGCAGTCGGTACGGTGGATGGTGATCCCCCGTCCTCTGGTAACGAAGCCCACGATCTCGTCGCCCGGGATCGGACTGCAGCACTTGGAAAAGCGCACCGCCACATCATGGATACCTCTGACGATAATACCACCCTTGGATTTGGCGATATGGAGCTTCTCCTGAGCCTCCGCCGCAGCCTCCAGTACTTCCTCGTCAGTGATCTTCTTTTTGTTTTCCTTCTCATAGGCTTCCAGCAGTTTATTGAAAACCTGGCCTTCCTTAAGGCCGCCGTGTCCGATGGCCGCCAGGACGGAATCCCAGTCGCGGAAGCCGTATTTATGCATTACTGCCTCCAGATACTGGTTCTTCAGATAATTCCCGATCTTGTATCCTTTGGTTTTCGCATACTGGGCAAGCATCTCCTTGCCTTTGAGAATATTGTCTTCTTTCAGTTCCTTTTTGAACCACTGATTGATCTTGTTTTTCGCCTGAGTACTCTTCACCAGCTTCAGCCAGTCGCGGCTGGGACCCTGGGAATTCTGGGACGTAATGATCTCAATACGGTCTCCGTTCTGGATCTCGTATTCAATAGGCACCAGTTTTCCGTTTACACGGGCGCCAACCATTCTGTTTCCCACCGCGCTGTGTACCGAATAGGCAAAATCTATGGGGGTGGAACCTGTGGGAAGAGTTTTCACATCGCCCTGAGGCGTAAAACAGTATACATTGTCCGCAAACAGATTCAGGTCATTTTTCAGAAGGCTCATAAACTCTCTGTTGTCAGACATGTCTCTCTGCCACTCCAGGATCTGGCGCAGCCAGTTAAGCTTCTCTTCCTCCTGTTTTCCCACCGGCACCTTGCCGTCGGAAGACTCCTTATATTTCCAGTGGGCGGCGATACCGTATTCCGCCGTCTTGTGCATCTCGTAAGTACGGATCTGAATCTCAAAAGGCTGTCCATTGGGCCCGATCAGTGTCGTATGAAGAGACTGATACATATTGGGCTTCGGCATGGCGATATAATCCTTGAACCTGCCCGGGATGGGCTTGTACATCTCGTGGATAACGCCCAGGGCGCCGTAGCAGTCTTTCACCGTGTCCACAAGGATACGCACGGCAAAAAGATCGTAGATCTGATCGATGGTCTTGTCCTGATTGACCATCTTTTTGTATATGCTGAAAAAATGCTTGATCCTTCCGTCCACCTGGGATTTGATCCCGGCGTCGTCCATGTGCTGCTTTACCTGACGGACAATACTGTTGACGAATTCTTCTCTTTCACTTTTGCGGAGGGCGATCTTGTCAACCAGATCATAGTACACTTCCGGTTTCAGATATTTCAGAGACAGATCGTCCAGCTCCACCTTGATCTTTGAAATACCGAGACGCATGGCGATCGGGGCATAGATATCCATGGTCTCCCTTGCCTTCTCCAGCTGTTTTTCCGGCTTCATATACTGGAGCGTTCTCATGTTGTGCAGCCGGTCCGCCAGCTTGATCAGGATCACGCGGATGTCCTTCGCCATGGCGAGGAACATCTTCCGCAGATTCTCCGCCTGCAGCTCCACCTTGTCCTTGGAATAGTTCAGCTGTCCCAGTTTGGTTACCCCGTCCACAAGAAGGGCTACCTCGGAACCGAATTCCTTCTCCACTTCCTCATAGGTCATCCAGGTGTCCTCCACAGCGTCATGGAGAAGCCCTGCAACAATGGTCTCTTTGTCAAGTTCCAGATCCGCCAGGATGATAGCGACGCAAAGGGGATGAATGATATAGGGTTCTCCCGATTTTCTCTTCTGATCCTTATGCGCTTCCCTGGCCACCTCATAGGCCTTCTGTATCATGGAAATGTCTGCGGATGGATGATATTTTCTCACACTGGAGATCAGTTCCTGATACAGATCTTCCGGACTGGTGAAATCGCTCATGGATTTCACCGCTGCGTCCGCCCGCTGTACAGATTTCAGCTTTTCCTGCTCCTCCTGTACGGGGCTGCTTTCCACTTGTACATCTTTCCTCGTCTCTTCCATTATCTCCCACCTGCCTGATATCACATCATCTGGTCACAGTTATTTTCCCTCATAACGGATTACAGAATCCACATTATATCCCTTGAGCTTCTCACGTCCCTTCAGGCCCTCAAGTTCCATAAGAAAAACGATCTTCACAACCTCTCCGCCCAGTCTCTCGATCAGCTTCACCGCCGCCTCGACTGTGCCGCCTGTAGCGATCAGGTCGTCCACAACCGCAACTTTCTGGCCCGGTTTGATCGCGTCCTTATGGATTTCGATCTCCTCACTTCCATATTCCAGATCATATGTCTGAGAGATCGTCTCACAGGGAAGCTTTCCTTTCTTGCGCACAGGCACGAAAGCCTTGTGAAGATTATAGGCAATGGGAACTCCAAACATAAATCCTCTGGATTCCAGTCCCACGATGACGTCCAGATCCATATCATTCAGATACGACTGCATGGAATCTATGGCAAGATTCAGTCCGTCGGCGTCCTGAAGAATGCTGGTAACGTCGCGGAAAATCACTCCCGGTTCCGGAAAATCCGGAATACTCCTCACATATTCTTCTAGTTTCTTCATTGTTCCGTACCTCCGCATTGATATAATCCAAGGCCCGCTGACACGGGCTCCAATATACATGAAATCTTAATAAGTATAGCACTTTTCAGTTCCGGAATCAATGCAAAACCCGTCAGGGTATGCTAAAAACCGCCCTTTTTCACGGTCAGCAGTAATTCCTGATCACAACCTGAAGAGTTTCTCTTCCCTGATATACGTTGATCTCCGGATAGTATGTAACAGAAACTGTCTCATGTCCGGAGACATAGCCGGCAAATTCTTCCGCCTGTCCAAAATACACAGCTTCTACAGCGGTCCCTTCCGGATCCATGAGTGTCATTTTCGCCACATTATGATTCTTGCCAAGAATTCTGAGATTTAAAACTCTTAGTCCTTTCTGAGCGAAAAGCGGTTTCGTATTGCCTTTTCCGAAAGGTTCAAGAAGAGACAGTTCTTCGATCAGTTTTCTGGAAATATAGGATACCGGCATGGGAACGTCTATGGTGACTTTCGGGGTAAGCATTTCTTCTGTCAGAGTGCAGCATTCGTTGATCCGGCGCCGGAATACTTCCACATTTTCCTCTTTCAGGGAAAGTCCCGCCGCCATGGGATGGCCTCCGAACTGTTCCAGAAGATCGCCGCATTTTACAAGCTCGTCATACATGGAATATGTCTCGATGGAGCGGCCGCTGCCCTTGACTCCCCCGCTGCCCCTTGTAAGCACAAATGCCGGCTTATAATACTTTTCCCGGATCCTTCCCGCAATGATCCCGGCGAGACTTTCGTGACAGTCCGGAAGAAATATAACCAGTACCCTGTCGTTTTTGAGATCTGTACCTTCCACCAGTCGTTCCGCCTCTTCTTTTCCCTGCTCCGTCAGGGCTTTGCGGCTCTGGTTGAGGGCGAGAAGATCTCCCGCATTTTTCGCCGCGCTGTCACTGTCCGTCTCGCAGAGCAGCTTCAGGGAACGGGCCGCCGTATCCAGGCGTCCGCTGGCGTTGATACAGGGGCCCAGGACAAACCCTACATGATAGGCGGTTATCCTGCTCCCTTCCAGCCCGTTTGCCGCGATAAGGGCTCTGAGCCCTTTGTTGGCAGTATGGGGAAGTCTCTTTAGGCCTTCTTTTACGATGATCCTGTTTTCTCCCTGAAGATCCATCACATCCCCCACAGTGGCGATGGCTGCGATCTCGGCAAATTCCAGGATTTCTTCCTCCGGGATCCCGTTCTTTTCGTACAGCGCCCAGATCAGTTTCCAGGCGACCGCCGCGCCGCAGAGCTTTTTATTTGGATATAAACAGACAGGCAGCCTGGGATCGATCACCGCGTCCGCGGGAGGTATTACCCACTCTCGTCCGCTTTCCGTATCCCTGTACGGAACCTCATGGTGATCTGTAACGATCACAGTCATCCCGTACTTTTTTGCCTCCGCGATTTCATCGGCGGCGGATATCCCGTTATCACAGGTCACGATGGTATCAATATGATCCTCTTTCGCCTGTTCGATCAGCTGACGGTGGATCCCGTAACCGTCCTTCACCCGATCCGGAATATAGGTATCCACATCCGCCCCCAGACGTTTCAGCCCTTTCAGCAGGATATATGTGGCCGATACGCCGTCTATATCATAATCGCCGATGATCCTGATCCTGGCTCTGCGGGCGGTTTTCTCTGAAAGGATGTCCACCGCCGTGTCCATATCCCTCAGAAGCCAGGGCGACGGCAGATCTTTCAGTGTACCGTACAGATAGGTACGGATATCTTCCATCTCCACAACATCTCTGTTCCTGATCAGTCTGGCAATCACAGGATCGATCCCGAACTTCCCGGCAATTTCCTGAAAATCTGCCCTTTTGGCCGTCACAACCCACTTTTCCATAATTCCTCCTGATAAACAGTAATCCCGGGACAAAATCCGTGCCCCGGGATGCTGGTTCATATTATTCAGACTTTTCTTCCTGAGAAGGGTCTTTCGCAGCCGCTTCCCGCGCCAGCCGCTCCGCAACTCTCTTACGTTTTTTCTTTTTGGGCTGGTTCTTACTGTTTTTTCTTCCCTGAGTGCTGCCGCTCTTATCTTCTGAGGCAGCCGTATTCCCGCCTGTCAGCGCGCCTGCCGGTGCTCCGGCCAGTGCGGCCGTCTGAGTACCCGCTTTTGTGAAGTGGCGTTTCATTACCAGCCACAGCGGACCGGTAATACATACAGATGAATATGCTCCGCATACGATACCTACCATAAGAGGTGCCGCGAATTCCTTAATGGAGGATACTCCCATCACATAGAGAACCGCCACCATGATAAAGGTTGTCAGCGATGTATAAATACTTCTTGTAAGCGTCTGGGTGATACTGTTGTTCACGATCTCAGCCAGATCCGTCCTGCTCTGTCCTTCGTGAAGGTTCTCACGGATACGGTCAAAGATAACGATCGTGGCGTTGATGGAATATCCAAGGATCGTCAGCATAACGGCGATAAAGGTATTTCCCACAGATGTTCTGGAAATCGCGTAGAACGCGAATACTACCAGCACGTCGTGGAGAAGCGCCAGAACCGCGCTGCTGGCAAAACGGATATCCTTGAACCGGAACCAGATATAGATCAGCATACATACCGCAGCTATCGCAACCGCCACAAGAGCGTCTCTTCTCATCTCAGCGCTTACAGTTCCGGAGATACTTTCTGTGGAAATCAGAGTCTCATCTACGTCAAAATTCTCCACCATGGCCTGATTCAGAGCCTCGCGCTCCTCCTGGGAAAGGGTACGGGTCTTGATCACGACCTGATTGGTCCCCACCACCTTGGTGGGCTGCACGTTCTTGTCCCCTGTTACTTTCCCCACTACAGGCGTCACTTCTGAGTCGATCTGTTTGATGTCCATATCCTCGTTAAAGGTAACCGTTGTCGCCGTACCGCCGGAGAACTCCAGGCTGTAATTCAGCACGCTGCCTTTGGATACATTGTTGATCAGCATCGCCGCCGGTCCGGAAAGGATCAGGAGGATGGAGATCAGGAAGAACAGTTTCCTTTTTCCCGCAAAGTTAAACGCCTTGCGCTCTTTGGCTCTTCCATAAAATTTTTCATCCTGAACGCCCACCGCATACAGCGCGTTTACCACGAATCTGGAGATCACAAGGGCCGTAAACATGGATACCACGATACCGATGGCCAGAGTGTATGCAAATCCTTTTACTGTTCCGGATCCCAGCCACATCAGTACGAAAGCGGCGATCAGCGTAGTGATATTTCCGTCAAAGATCGCGGAAAAAGCCTTGGAAAATCCGGCTTTGATCGCTCCCCTCACAGAAATCCCCGCCGCGATCTCCTCTTTGATGCGGGCGTATATGATCACGTTGGCGTCCACCGCCATACCGATACCCAGAATGATACCCGCGATACCGGGCAGTGTCAGTGTAATGTCAAAGGCGTTGAGTACGATCAGCACAATGGCTGTATAGAGGATCAGGGCAATACCTGCCACAACGCCGGGAACGCGGTATACGATGATCATCAGCAGGATCACCAGCACAAGACCGATCCCGCCCGCGATCACACTGGTGGTGATAGCTTCCTCGCCAAGCTGGGCCGCTACCACACTGGAACGCAGTTCCTCCAGTTCCAGGCTCAGTGAACCGATACGGATATAGGAAGCAAGGTTCTGCGCTTCCTCCACATCAGCCATTCCGTTGATCTGCGCCTGTCCGCCGGTAATCGCTTCCTGAACGGTAGGCGCGCTCAAGATCTCGTCGTCATAGACAATGGCGATCTGGCTTCCCACATTATTCTCTGTCGCTTCCGCGAATTTCTCTGATCCCTCGTCTGTAAGGATCAGATTTACCGCGTATTCTCTGCTGCTGCCGTCCTGATTCTGGTAGGCGCCGCCTTCCGCGTCCGCCACGTCCGTTCCTTCCAGCACAACAGAACCGGCTTCCCGGATCTCGTCCAGACTTCTGGAAAGCACATATGTTGTTCCGTCATACTCAAAGTTCGTATTGCCATCCGCGTCTGTCTGCTCAATAAAGCACAGTGATCCCGGTTTTCCGAGATCATTCAGGATCTGGTCCGCGTCTGTCACTCCGGGAATCTCTACCGTGATACGGTTGCTTCCCTCCTGATACGCCTGAGCTTCCGTGCTGTACTGTTCTACACGCTTTTGCATCTTATAGACAGTATCTTTCATATCCTCGCTGTCAGGATTTTCTTCTTTCGCCTGATATGTAATGCTGACGCCGCCCGCCAGATCAAGACCTGTTTTGATATTCTTTGCAGATCCTGTTCCGGTAGATCCGATGCCAAATCCCGCCGTATAACACAGGAAGGCTGTGATGATCACAGTCAGCACCAGTACCGCGATTCCTCTGTTTTTCTTCATGGTCTATCCCTTCTTACTTTCATTATTCAGCCAAAGCGGCTTTTATCATGATCGCGCACTCCACTCGTTTCCGCTGAAGTTCGCATCCGATCTCATAACTGCCTTTAATATCGTTCTGGAAATGCCATGCGTTCGCCGCGCATCCGCCGCTGCAGTAAAATCTCGCGAAGCACTCCCGGCAGTCCTTCTTGGTATAAACGTTGCAGTCCTTAAATTCATCCTTCACTGCGGGACGGGTAATTCCTTCGTCCACATTTCCCATAAGGAACTTTTCTTCTCCCACGAACTGATGGCAGGGATAAAGATCGCCCCATGGGGTCACCGCAAGATATTCCGTGCCGGATCCGCATCCGGAAAGCCGTTTGTACACACACGGGCCTCCGGTAAGATCGATCATGAAATGGAAGAAATTAAATCCCTTTCCCTCTTTTTCTCTTCTGATCATCTCTCTGGCAAGAATATCGTATTCCTCCAGGATCTTCGGAATATCTTCTTTCCGGATGGCATACTCTTCCGTATCCGCCGCCACCACAGGCTCTACAGAAATCTGTTTGAATCCCAGATCCGCAAGATGGAGCACATCCTTCGAGAAATCAAGATTATGGCGGGTAAAGGTACCTCTCACATAATAATTCTCCTGATTTCTGGATTCCGCGAATTTAATGAACTTCGGCATAATGAGATCGTAGCTTCCCGCGCCTTTGCGGAACGGCCTCATATAATCGTGAACTTCTTTCCGCCCGTCAACGCTGAGCACCACGTTGGACATTTCCCTGTTACAGAATTCCATCACTTCGTCGTTAAGGAGCACGCCGTTGGTAGTCAGTGTAAAACGGAATTTTTTATTATGAGCTTTCTCCTGCTCTCTTCCGTAACGTACAAGTTCTTTTACAACATCCCAGTTCATCAGAGGCTCGCCGCCGAAGAAATCCACTTCCAGGTTTCTTCTGGAACCGGAATTGGCGATCAGAAAATCAAGAGCTTTCTTCCCCGTCTCAAAAGACATCAGCGCGCGCCTTCCGTGATATTCTCCCTCCTCGGCGAAACAGTAACGGCAGGCAAGGTTACAGTCATGCGCAATGTGAAGACAAAGGGCTTTCACCACCGTCTGGCGGTTTTTGGTAAACTCATCAATGGCATTTTCATAAATGTCCTTTGTAAAGAGCATCCCCTCTTCTTTCAGTTTCTCACATTCTGCGGCAGAAGTCCGGATCTCCTCCGGGCGGAATCTGCCGCCGAGCTTCTCCACGATTTCATCAGCAGAAAGTCCCTCTTCAATATACGGAAGCGCTTCATAGGTGACCGTATCCACCAGATGAATACATCCGCTGTTAATGTCCAGAACAATGTTATACCCATTGCTCTGATATCTGTGAATCAGACTCATGTCTTCAAAATCCTTTCATTTGTCAGTTTTGGCTTTTAAACTGCGTACAGGATATCCTGATCTGTACAGCATAAGAATAAGCAGCGGATTTCACCCCGCTGCTTAACTGTTCTTCTGTCCTGCGCTTATTTATGCTCGCAGCTCTGATTTCCTACTGTACAGGAAGTCTTACATGCTGACTGGCAGGAAGTCTGGCACTCGCCGCATCCGCCTTTCTTAACAGTGTTCTGTAAGTTCTTTGTATTTAAGGTTTTGATATGTTCCATGCTATAGTCCTCCTTATGTATCGTTATCTCCGGATAGTATAGCATATTTTTCCGGTAAATAAAAGAGTTTTTTTACTGCCGGGCTTCCACATTTTCACGCAAGCATACCGCCCAGCGCGCCGCCTCCCAGACACATACAGAATGTGGTGATAAGATGCTGAAAAGACATATCCCATTTTCCCTGCACTACAAATGATGCCGCTGCAAGCAGGATAAAATAAGTCAGCCCTGTCAGGATCCCCCAGAAATATTTATCCCGGCGCATCAGCTTTCCTGCCATAAAACCGCCGGCGAAACAGGAGGCCACGTATATCGCCACTATACCGGCGGCTGCCGGAGCCCTGCCAAGATCCAGCTGGAATACCAGAAAAGCCAGAAGGAAAAGGAATGCTCCTGTAATCGCGTAAGCCAGAAACAGGGATTTTAAAATCGTTTTTAATTTCATAAAACACCCCTCCCGTTAAAATATATGGGAGGGGTGTTTTTCATATTACATCTGATTTATTTTTTTCTTTTTCTGAGATATATGATCACAACAATAATCACAACCGCCGCCACAGCAAGAACTACAAACGGTGCGATCGGTGTGGTATCGCCGGTATTCACGGCATCTGTGGATTCGCCGCTGCTGTCCGTGTTCTCATTAGCGCTGTCCTGACTGCTTCCATCAGTATTTCTGCTGTCCGTACTTCCAGCGCTGTTTCCAGAAGATGCGGACGGGGTAACAGTACCAGAAGATGCACTGTTTCCATTATCTCCATCAGAAGATGACGGGGCAGGCGTCGCTGTTGCAGCCGGCGTTGTTTCATATCCGTCCGTTGCGATTTCTTCACCTACCAACGGTTTGCTTCCCGCAATGCCGAAAGGACTGAAAGAATGTGTGCTGAATACCATCGTGCTTCCGTTCACGCTGGGTACAATAGTCTCCATTGCACCGTTGTCCAGAAGATGCTCAATCGTATATTCATATCCCTCTTTCACAGGAACCGTCACACTGATATATTCGCCGTCTGGAATCTCATATTCTGTGTTATTCTTCAGATCCCACAGTTCAAATTCGTAGGATTTGAAAATATTTGCTTCATTTTCGTTGGTAAATTCATAATCCTCGCCGCTGGTGGCACGGAACTGTACATACCAGGGAAGATTGATGCCTGACACATAAATGCCGTTGCAGCTATGGTTGGCTTCCGCCATTGCGGCCGTCTCTTCTTCTGTAAATTCTTCTTCCTCTTCCACCTGGACAGGACGGTCATCCGTCTCTTCTTCCTCACGGTCGAAGATATCTTCCGGTGTTACAGTAGGTGTCGGCGTCGCTGTCACGGTGGCTTCCGGTGTTACGGTAACCCCGGGAACTTCCTCTGTATCGGATTCTTCTGTTTCAGCAGGCGTTACTGTCGGTTCAGGTGCTTCCTCTCCGCCGGGTGTTACCTCTGCGTCAGCTTCTTCTGTCTCCTCACCTGTCTCTGTTTCCGCCTTATCTTCTTCTGTTCCTTCTTCCTCTGTCCCGGCAGGCGTTACTGTCGGTTCAGGCTTTTCCTCTGCACCAGGTGTTGCCTCTGCGTCAGGCTCTTCTGTCTCCTCACCTGTCTCTGTTTCCGCCTT
>DSTMC04003__coassemble_934_pt1 | contig 28962 bp, 31 predicted proteins | sample DSTMC04003__metabat2_high_PE_034 | metagenome-assembled genome bin DSTMC04003 | reverse complement strand
TTATGGATCAGGTCCGCGAAGTGAAAGGCGTGAAGCTTCTGGCTGCCAAAGTGGAAGGCGTTGAGCCGGGTGCGCTCCGCGATCTTGGAGACCAGCTGAAAGATAAGCTGGGAGAGGGCGTTGTCGTTCTCGCGGCAGTAAACGGAGGCAAGGTAAATCTTCTTGCTATGGCAACAGACTCCGCTCAAAAAGCGGGCGCTCACGCCGGTAATCTGATCAAAGGCGTGGCAGCCATTGTTGGCGGCGGAGGAGGAGGCCGTCCGAATATGGCGCAGGCCGGCGGTAAGAATCCGGAGAAGGTACAGGAGGCTGTGGACGCTGCCGCTGGTATTCTGGAGAGCCAGCTCCACTGATCAGCTTTGTGAGGAAACTGTGAAAAACTTTTTGCAAAATTAGCCAAAAGCAGTTGACGAATGCAGAGACAATGATATATAATATAACTCGTGCAAGAAAAATACCCAGACAGTTGTATTTTAGCACAATCTACAACTGGAGGGAGGTTAGGTGTGAGTCTATGTCAAACGTTATCGTAAAAGAGAACGAGACTTTAGATAGCGCTCTTCGCAGATTCAAAAGAAGCTGTGCAAAAGCAGGTATCCAGCAGGAAATCCGCAAAAGAGAGCATTACGAGAAACCAAGCGTTCGTCGTAAGAAAAAATCTGAAGCCGCAAGAAAACGTAAATATAATTAATTGTGCACAAAAACCCCTGACTGTCAGTCAGGGGTTTTTGAAATTCGCGGAGAGGAAAAAATGAATCTGATTATCATGCTACTGAAGAAAACCGCAAAACTTTTATTTAACCGGATTTTTTATGTTGCTCTCGCGCTGCTCATACAGCTGGGATGGCTTTTCATCCTTGTATGGCAGCTGGCGGCGTATTCAAAATATATTTCTTTCGGTATTACTGTACTTACGATACTTGTCGTGCTGTGGATCGTGAACAGGAGGATCAATCCTTCCTATAAACTGGGATGGACCATGCTGATCATGGCGGTGCCGATTTTCGGTCTTGTCCTTTATATCCTGTTCGGTAAATCCCGTATCGCCCAGGAGATGCAGGAACATTACACGGAGGTAAAGAAGGAAAGCGTGCCGTATCTTCAGCAGGATCCGAAGATCATGCAGAAGATCACAGAGACCAGCCCTTCCGCCGCCGTTCAGTCGAAATACATCCACCGGTATTCCGGGTTCCCTGTATATGAGAATACTACTGCGGAATATTTTCAGGTGGGAGACGATATGTTCCCGGTCCTGGTGAAGGAGCTGGAACAGGCAAAGCATTATATATATATCGAATATTTTATCATCAACGACGGGGTAATGTGGCGGACGATCCTTGATATCCTGGAGAAGAAAGCCGCCGCCGGCGTGGACGTCCGTATCATCTACGACGGTTTCGGCTGTCTTACCACACTTCCCCACAGATATGACAAAGTTTTAAGAGAGAAAGGGATCCAGTGCAGGATCTTCAATCCCTTCCGTCCGATGCTGAATATTGTCCAGAACAACAGAGACCACCGGAAAATCTGCGTCATTGACGGAAATACCGGATTCACCGGAGGGATCAACCTTTCTGATGAATATATCAATCAGAAAGAAAGATTCGGGCACTGGAAGGATACGGCGGTTATGCTGAAAGGCGAAGCTGTCTGGAGTATGACTGTTATGTTTCTCCACATGTGGAGCGTTGTCAGCGGGATAAAGAATCCCCTGGAGCATGAAGCGTATCTTCCCCATGTTTATCACCCGGAAAGATTCGAGGGCAGCGGATTTATCCAGCCTTTCAGCGACACGCCACTTGACGGGGAAGTTCTTGGTGAAAACATCTATCTGAACATCATCAATAAGGCCAAAAGATATGTATATATCTGTACGCCGTATCTCATCATCGACAACGAGATGATGACGGCGCTCTGTCTGGCGGCGAAAGGCGGCGTAGACGTGCGTATCATGACGCCGGGCACACCGGACAAAAAAATGGTTTTTCTTCTGACTCAGTCTTATTATGAGCAGCTTCTGGAATCAGGAGTTAAGATTTATGAATATCAGCCGGGATTCCTTCATGCAAAATCGTTTGTGTGCGACGATGAGATCGCGGTTGTAGGCACCATTAATCTGGATTACCGCAGCCTGTATCTTCATTTCGAGAATGGCGTCTGGATGTACAAAAATGATGTGATCCGGGATATACTTCAGGATTTCAGGGAAACCATGCGATATTGCGAACCTGTCACAATTGAATTCTGTAAAAACAGAAATATGGTGGTCAGGGCGTTCCAGAGTATTCTCCGTCTTTTTGCGCCCATGCTTTAAAATATGTAATATTTCCGGCTGCTGTCTTTTACAATAGAATAGACAGCTCTATCCGGAGGTATTTTATGAATAAAAAATGGAGAAGATTTCTGTGCGTCTGGCTTCTTGTGTTCAGTCTCTTCCTGCCGGGCAGTACGGCCGCGGCGGAAGAGACGGCGGAACTTTCCGGCGTTGTTTCACCGTCCTATGTTCTGATGGAACCGGAAACTGGAACTGTGATCTGCGGGAAAGAGAAGGACACGAGAAGAAGCCCCGCAAGCGTTACAAAGATTATGACACTCCTGCTCATATTCGACAGCCTGGAGAAGGGAAGCCTTTCTCTTGAGGATACGGTTACAACAAGCGTTTACGCCAAGTCCATGGGCGGCTCCCAGGTATATCTGGAAGAGGGGGAAATCCAGAGTGTGGAAACCCTTATCAAATGTATTGTGATCGCCTCCGGAAACGACGCCAGCGTCGCCATGGCGGAGCATATCGCGGGAAGCGAGCAGGAATTCGTAAAAATGATGAATGATCGGGCAGCCGGTCTCGGAATGAAAAACACACATTTCGAGGACTGCTGCGGCCTTACAGATTCAGACGGGCATTATACCACCGCATACGATATCGCGCTCATGAGCCGGGAGCTGATCCTGAAGTATCCCGAAGTTCTGGAATACTCCTCTGTCTGGATGGAGAATATCACTCACGTGACCCGGCAGGGAAGCAAAGAATTCGGTCTTACCAATACAAACAAGCTGATCCGGAGTTATGACGGCTGCAGGGGACTGAAAACAGGAAGTACCAGCAAGGCAAAATTCTGCCTTTCGGCGGTGGCGGAAAGGGACGGACTTAGTCTGATCGCCGTGGTAATGGCGGCTCCAGATTCCAGGACCAGGCAGAAAGACGCGTCGGCCCTTCTGGATTATGGTTTTAGCCGGTGCAGGCTGTATGAAGATCCTGATCCCGGCGCCATTGGGGAACTGAAAGTGAAAAACGGGATTTCAGAGACTGTCCCGCTGGAATATGAAGGGGTATTCAGGTATGTGGATACAAAGGGCGGCGATCTGTCCGGCATCACCCGGAAGACCGCGATTCCGGATGAAGTGGAAGCGCCGGTGAAAAAGGGAGAGGCAGCCGGAGAACTGATCTACATGAAAGACGGAAAAGAGCTGGGAAGCATACGCATTCTCTATGGCGGCTCCGTGCGAAAGGCGGAATACGGGGACTGTCTGAGAGAAGTGCTGGATCTTATCTGTCTGTAAGAACTCTTTCTTGCAAAGGTATTGTGCGAGAGGTATAATAATCCGGAACTCACCGGAATAAGAGGAAAAGATGATGAAAGAAATTCGTACGGAGGATGCGGTGGGGCATATTCTTTGCCACGACATCACTCAGATCATTAAAGATAAGAAAAAAGGCGTGCTTTTTAAGAAAGGGCATATTGTACGGGAAGAAGATATTCCCGCCCTTTTATCAGTGGGTAAGGAGCATCTCTTTGTATGGGAAAAGAAAGAAGGAATTCTTCACGAAAATGAAGGCGCCGGGATCCTGTATAAGATCTGCGCAGGCGAAAATATGCACGGAACAGATGTGAGCGAAGGAAAGATAGAGCTCATCGCAGACTGCCCCGGTCTTTTGAAGATCAGAAGAGACGCGCTTAACGCCGTAAACGGCCTGGGAGAGATGATGATCGCCTCCAGGCACGGCGATTTTCCTGTAAAAAAGGGGGATAAGATCGCCGGGACCAGGATCATTCCTCTTGTAATAGAAAAGGAAAAAATGGACAGAGCCGTGGAGGCAGCGGGAGAGGAACCGATCTTTTCCGTTCTTCCTTTCCGGCAGAAGAAGGTGGGGATCGTCACTACAGGAAGCGAAGTGAAAAAAGGACTGATAAAAGATACCTTTACGCCGGTCCTTCGGGAGAAGCTTTCAGAATATCCCACTGAGATCATCGGCCAGACTCTGCCCGGAGACGACAGAGAACAGATCACGTCGGATATTCTCCGTTTCGCGGAGGAAGGAGCCGGTCTTATCATAGCCAGCGGCGGTATGAGCGTGGATCCCGACGACAGGACACCCGGAGCGATAAGAGATACGGGAGCAGAGATCATCACCTACGGCGCGCCGGTTCTGCCGGGAGCCATGCTCCTGATCGCGTATCTGAACATGAACGGCCGGAACATTCCCGTGCTGGGGCTTCCCGGATGTGTCATGTATGCGAAAAGGACGGTGTTTGACCTGATCTTGCCCAGAATTATGGCAGACGATCCGATACGCCGGGAAGAAATCGCGTCGCTGGGAGAGGGCGGTCTTTGTCTGAACTGCAGTGTTTGTACATTCCCCGACTGTGGATTTGGAAAATGAAATATAAAATATTGAGGAAATAAATGAAAAAATTTATAACCAGAGCCTACAAAATTTCCACTGAAAAAATTAAAAAGGGAACAGCTGTGAAATTTGTCGTACTGGCAGATCAGCATGGACTTGTATTCGGTGAAAACAACAGGGAACTTTATCAGGCGATAAAAAATGAAAATCCCGATGCAGTTCTGATCGCCGGGGATATGATATGCAGCAGTAATGTGGAAACACTGACAGCTGCGGAAGAATTTTTATCTGTTCTTACTGAAAGTTTTCCTGTTTTCTATTCTCTGGGGAACCATGAATACCGGCTTCTGGAGGATCCTCTGATGAAACGGGAATATCTCCGCTATGAAAGAATGCTTACAGAGGCCGGAGTGTGCTTCCTTCATAACGAACATGTTGCAGCCAGAATAGGAGAAAATGAATTTGTCTTTTATGGACTGGAACTGCCTCTGGAATTTTACCGCAAACCAAAAGCGCCATATTTTTCAATTAAAGATATGGATGCACTGTTGGGAACTCCTTCCCGGTATGGAATCAGAGTACTGCTCGCCCATAATCCGGCATATGGCAGAACATATTTTTCATGGGGATCAGATGTTATTTTTTCCGGCCATTATCATGGAGGTGTGCTTCGCTTTTCCGAAAATCACGGACTGATCTCACCTCAGTTTCATCTTTTTCCGGCTTTCTGCTGCGGCCATTTCAGGAAGGGCAGAAAACACATGATCGTAAGCGCCGGCCTGGGAGAACATACAATACCTGTCCGACTCCACAATCCCAGAGAGCTGGTTATTGCAGAACTGGTTCACGGAGAATGAAATTGTATTCTGTCGGAGTAAATTGGAGAAAAGCTATATGGCAATAGATGTTAAGATCAATGTTTTTGAGGGGCCTCTGGATCTCCTCCTTCATCTGATCGATAAAAATAAGATTGATATTTACGACATTCCTATCGTCCAGATAACAGACCAGTATATGGAATATCTTCACAGCCTTCCGGCGGAAGATCTTTCGGCTATGAGCGAGTTTCTGGTAATGGCGGCAACTCTTCTGGATATTAAGTGCAGGATGCTTCTGCCGAAACAGACAAATGAAGAGGGCGAGGAGGAAGATCCCCGTGATGAACTGGTGCAGAAACTCCTTGAATATAAAATGTACAAATATATGTCATATGAACTGAAAGACAGAATGGACAACGCGGCAGGAGTTTTTTATAAAAAAGAAACAGTCCCGGATGAGGTTATGAAATACCGGGAGCCGGTCGATCCAGAGGAACTGCTCAAGGGGCTGACACTGGAAAAATTAAATGAGATATATCAGTCTGTTCTGAAAAGACAGGAAGAAAAGATCGATCCTGTAAGAAGTAAATTCGGTACTATTGAAAAAGAAGAAGTGAGTCTTTCAGACAAAATGGTGCAGATGAAAGAATATGCCTCTTCCCACCGGAAATTCAGTTTCCGGCGGCTTCTGGAGGGACAGAAGTCAAGGGTGCAGGTGATCGTAACTTTTCTGTCTATTCTGGAACTGATGAAAATGGGGTATATTCATGTACAGCAGGAATTCCTTTTCGACGATATACAGGTTGAAGTTACAGAAGATCCTGCGAGCTGGAGCCATCTGACAGAATTTGCGGATGAATAGACAAAAACGAGGGTGTTATATGGAATCAATGAACAAATCTGAAGCCGCCATTGAGGCGATACTTTTTACCATGGGCAATTCCGTGGAACTTTCACGCATTGCCGACGCCATAGGAGAGGATAAAGAAACAACCAGAAAGCTGATCCGTCATCTTATGGACAGTTACCGGGAAGAGGGAAGAGGTATACAGATCATCGAACTGGAACAGTCATACCAGATGTGTACCAACAAAGAATACTATGATAATCTGATTAGAATTGCCATGCATCCACAGAAACCGGTCCTCACTGACGTCATGCTGGAAACTCTCTCGATCATTGCCTATAAGCAGCCGGTAACGAAAGCGGAAATAGAAAAAATCCGCGGCGTGAAATGCGACCATGCTGTGAATAAGCTGGTTGAATATGAGCTTGTAAAAGAACTGGGACGCCTTGACGCTCCGGGAAGACCGATACTTTTCGGTACTACAGAGGAATTTCTCCGTTCGTTCGGCGTACAGGCCCTGGATGAACTTCCTGCAGTGGATCCTGTCCGTCTCGAGGACTTTAAGGCAGAGGCTGAAGAAGAAATACAAATGAAACTGGATGTGTGATCATTTACCTGAGAACACCGGAAAGGACATAAAAAATGCCGACAACATATACCCATGACCTGTTCGGGAGAGAAGTATACCGTCAGCTCCCGGAGAAAATGAAAAAGATCATAAAAAAGAACGGGAACCTTTACAGGATAGGACTTCACGGACCAGATATCCTTTTTTATCATCTCTTTAAGCCGGTTGTGAGCGGGGTGGGAGTAGAGATGCATCAGGAATCTGCGGCGCCTTTCTTTATCAGAGGAATGCGCTTAGTCAGAGAACGGGGAGATGAAAAGCTTCTTGCCTATCTTCTGGGATTCGGCTGCCATTATCTTCTGGACAGCACATGCCATCCCTATGTAAATGATATGGACGAGAGGAAAATTATTTCCCACACTCTTCTGGAAAAAGAGATGGACAGATCGCTTATGCTGAAAACAAACAGGGATCCCCATCATTTCTACCCGTCTGAGTGCATTGTGTCCCGGATTTCCTACGGAAGAGTGATCCACCGTGTATTCCCTCAGATACGTACCAAAGATATACTGTTTTCCCTTCGTATGATGAAATTCCTGACCAATCTCATGGTTTACGACAACAGGGGGAAAAGGAGATTCTTTCTCAAAATGTTTACAGGACTTGGAGGCAAAAAGCTTTCCGCTTCCGCTATGGATCATTTTATGCGTAAAGATCCTCCGGAGGGATGCGAGGCTCCGGTGGAGAGACTTCATGATCTTTATGAAAGAGCGGTCCTCACCGCTCCGAAATATCTGGAGGAGCTTTATACTCTTGCAAAAGAAGACCGGCCGCTTTCGGAACGCTGGTACCATACTTATAACGGTTAACAGGCGGATCTTTGACGGCCCGTATATACGAAGATTTATAAAAAGACAGATAAGGAATATAAACCGAACATGTCTGCATAAAATATTTTATCAAGATATGCAGAGGTGGATTATGAAAATCAGGCATGCCGCAGGAACAGTTATCCTTATATCTGTCTTTTTTTTCGCCGCAGTTCCGGTAAAGGCGGTTCCGGAGAAACTGTATTCCCTTTCCGCTGTGCTTATGGATGCGGGTTCGGGAAGAGTTCTGTATGAAAAAAACGGGGACGATCCCCGGGCAAACGCCAGTACCACAAAGGTTCTCACCTGTATACTCGCCCTGGAAAACGGAGCGGGAGACGACTATGTGGAAGTTTCGGCAAGGGCGGCCGGACAGCCGGACGTACAGCTGAATATGCAGGAGGGGGAACAGTATTATCTGGAAGACCTTCTCTATTCGCTGATGCTAGAGAGTCATAATGATACGGCGGTGGCCATAGCGGAACATATCGGAGGTTCCGTGGAGGGTTTCGCCCGGATGATGAATGAGAAAGCTGCGGAAATCGGATGCACAGACACACATTTTGTAACGCCCAACGGACTGGACGATGAGGACAGCGGGGGAATACATCACACCACTGCCCATGATCTGGCCCTTATCATGAGGTATGCCATCCGGAGCACTACGTTTCTTAAGATCACAGAAACCAGGGAATATACTTTCAGTGATCTCAGCGGTAAAAGGCAGTTTACCGTACATAATGCAAATGCGCTTCTGGATATGACAGACGGGGTTCTGTCAGGAAAAACAGGGTTTACCTTCGACGCGGGATACTGTTATGTGTGCGCCGTACAGCGCGACGGAAAAACTTTCATTATTTCCCTTCTTGGATGTGGCTGGCCGAATAACAAGACATATAAGTGGAAGGATACCATGACGCTTCTGGATTACGGAAACGAGAATTTCAGCTACCGGACATACTGGCAGGAACCAAAGCTTCCCCGGCTGACCGTCAGTAACGGCATACAGAGCGGACGCGGACTCTGGGAAGACGCCGTCTTGGACGGGGTGATCTCCGTGGACGATGAAGAAAAAAACAGGAAGTTTCTGCTTGGAAATGATGAACATATAGAGTGCCGTGTGACCATGAAAGAGAATCTCGCTGCGCCGGTGAAAAAAGGAGAGCAGATCGGCAGGGTGGAGTTCCTCCTGAACGGAGAAAATGTGGTCGCGTCGTATCCTGTGACAGCGGCGGAGAATGTGGAGGAGCGGACGTATATGAGGTGCGCGCGGGAGGTGTTTCATGACTATTTTCACTGAATGTTCTCCTTGTTTTGCAAATAGTATTCGTTTAATATATTTGCCAAGGCTTCAGGATTATCTTCATTGACAACATGGCCTGTGTTCTCAATGATTTTTAATTCTGCGCCTTTAATATTTTGCGACAAAGAATACGCTGATTTTATATTTGCGCTGTCTTTCTTTCCGCAAAGGATCAGGGCAGAGCACTTAATATTTTTCACCTTATCACTGAAATCCAGGCTTTTCATGGAGTTTCCTAATGCTTTTGTTGCCATAAGTATTTTCCTCCCTTCCGTATACTTTCATTATACAGAATGAAGGCGAAAAAGACTACTGAAAATGATGGGGAAACAGATGTGATACGTTTGGTAAAACAGAAGTGATACGAAAACAGAGTGAGCCGCATGGACATGCGGATTTCCTTGTTTTGCTGCGCCGCTTATTGTATGGCGAAAATCAAAACTCGCTGACGCTCAGACAGTTGATTTTCGCCATACGCTATGCTCGCAAAATCTGCGGAAATCCTGCAGTATCCGTGCAGCTCAGCTCTGTTTTCTTTTTATCATCTGGTTTACCGGGAATGTAAATCGATCGGTTGTTTTTTTGTACAATGCTACTATAAATTCAGTGGTTGAGTGGCCGCTTCTTTCTGCTGCTTTTTCTATTTCGTAATCATAGTCGTACCAAAGCTCACCAATATCGGCTGCTGTGAAATAATCCTTGTCATTATTTGAGAAATAAATCCTTCCAGACTTTCCGGCAGCTTCTGAATAGATAATCTCATATAAATTTCCAATATAAACTGGAAACATTTCTGGCGAAGAGTGAACAAAGAAGGAAATGCAGGGGAGGCTGTCGGCAGAGAACCGCAGATTTTGCGAGCATAGCGCAGCCGCCGGATCAGCTGTCTGAGCGACAGCGAGTTCTGATCCGGCGTGCTGCAATAAGCGGCGGAGCAAAAACAAGGTTCTCAACCGGCCTCCCCTGCATTCCTTCTTTACACTCCTTCACAGAACTGTAGTCTGTATTGCATTCCCGTTTCAGGGGTTAAATTTTTAACAAAAACAGGGAAATCTATTGAAATAAATTTGAAAAAAGAGTACAATTATAATCGGCTGAAATTTTGTTTATATTTAAATTTTTATAAAATGGAGGGCAAAAGAGAATGAGTAATGCAACACAAAGCTTAGCAGGCACAAGAATTACTTCTCTGCTTGATGCGAACAGTTTTGTTGAGATCGGCAAAAGTATCACAGCCAGAGCCACAGATTTCAACATGGCTGAGAAAAAAGCGCCTTCAGACGGTGTGATCACCGGCTATGGTGTGATTGACGGAAATCTGGTGTATGTATACAGCCAGGACGCTTCCGTGTTAAACGGAACAGTCGGCGAAATGCATGCAAAGAAGATCTCCGCACTGTATGATCTTGCGATGAAGACGGGAGCTCCGGTGATCGGCCTTGTGGACTGCGCGGGTATGAGACTGGAGGAGGCTACAGACGCACTGGAAGCATTCGGCGGAATTTATCTGAAACAGACTCTGGCGTCCGGAATGATCCCGCAGATCACCGCGATCTTCGGAACATGCGGCGGCGGAATGGCAGTTGTTCCGGCTCTTACCGATTTCACGTTCATTGAGGAGAAGAAGGGCAGAATGTTCGTAAATACTCCCAATGCGCTGGAAGGCAATTATATTCAGAAGAAGGATACTTCAGCCGCTTCCTTCCAGAGTGAGGAGACAGGACTGATCGACAGAACAGGTTCCGAGGCGGAGATCCTTGGCTGGATCCGTCAGCTGGTAGGACTTCTTCCTTCCAATTTCGAGGACAATGATTCCTTTGACGAGTGCGCAGATGATCTGAACCGTGTATGCGCTGATATCGCTGCATGTGCCGGCGACACCGCGCTTGCTCTTTCCAGGATCGCTGACAGCAATCTTTTCTTTGAGACAAAGAAGGATTACGGCAAAGATATGGTGACAGGATTCATGAGACTGAACGGAGCTACCGTGGGCGCTGTTGCCAACAGAAGCGAGATCTATGACGAAGAAGGAAAGAAAGCAGAAGAATTCGACGGAACAATCTCTGCAAGAGGCGCGAGAAAAGCTGCCGACTTTGTGAAATTCTGCGACGCTTTTGACATTCCTGTTCTTACACTGACAAACACAACCGGATTTAAGGCGACTCTCTGCAGTGAGAAAATGATGGCGAAATCTGTCGGCGCGCTGGTTCACGCATTCGCGGACGCTACCGTTCCGAAAGTGAATGTTGTGATCGGCAAGGCATACGGAACCGCTTATGTGGCAATGAACAGCAAATCTGTGGGAGCGGATTATGTTTACGCATGGGATAACGCTGAGATCGGCATGATGGACGCGTCCCTTGCGGCGAAGATCATGTATCCCGGCGAGGACGCGGCAGTTCTGAATGAGAAAGCGGCAGAGTACAGAGAACTGCAGTCCAGCGTGGAATCTGCAGCGGCAAGAGGATATGTGGATACAGTGATCGCACCGGAAGACACGAGAAAATATGTGATCGGTGCCTTTGAGATGCTGTTCACAAAAAGAGAAGACCGTCCCGCTAAAAAGCACAGCGCGGTCTGAGTGAGGTGAGCATATGAATCAGATGTTAAAAAGAGCGTCTTCTGTCTGCGCTGCTCTTGTCTGCACCGCGTCGCTGACCATATCCGGCGCGTCACTGGTCATGGCGGCGGACGAGGTTGACGAGGCTGTAAAAGAGCAGATCGTTATGATGGCGGAAGGCCTTACCGATACGATTATTCCGTTAAGCGAAGAAGAGATCGACGCTTATCTGGAATCAGGCGACGATTTTACGGAAGAAGCCATGAACGCGTGGATGGGCGTCCGCGATGATCTGGGCGAGCTGAAGGAAACCGGCGAGACAGAAGTGGTATATTCCGACAATCAGTACACTGCTACAGTTCCTGTTACATTTGAAAAGGAAGACGCAGAGTTTGTTTATGTGTTTGACGAGACGATGATGCCGCTGTCCACAAGTGTCAATATAAAGTATTCACTGGCGACTACACTTAAGAACGCAGCGCTGAATACGGTTATGGGACTTGGCACCGTGTTTGTCGTGCTTGCACTGCTGATCTTTCTGATCTCTCTGTTCAAGTACATCCCGGGGTCTGCGGCGGCAAAGAAAAAAGAAGAAAAAGAAGCAGCGCCCGCACCTGCACCTGCGGCAGCACCTGTGTCTGCGGCGGCGCCTGCAGCACCGGCGTATGACGACAAAGAGCTTGTGGCAGTTATCACAGCAGCGATCGCCGCGTCTGAGGGAACTTCTCCCAGCGGCTTCGTAGTACGTTCCATTCGTAAGATCAACCGTAAAAGAAGGTAAATCATAGGAGGATAATAAAATGAAAAGTTATACAATTACCGTTAACGGAACAGCATATGAAGTAACTGTAGAAGAAAGAGGCGCAGCGGCGCCTGTTGCGGCACCCGCAGCAGCACCTGCGCCGGCACCTGCGGCAGCACCCGCACCGGCACCCGCGGCAGCACCTGCTCCGGCACCGGCACCTGCAGCAGCACCCGCAGCCGGAACCGGCGCTGTAAAAGTAACAGCATCCGTTCCCGGAAAAGTTGTAAAGATCGTTGCTCAGCCGGGACAGGCACTGAAACCGGGCGACAGCATTGTTATTCTGGAATCCATGAAGATGGAAATCCCGATCGTTGCTCCTCAGGAGGGAACTCTTGCAAGCATCGATACAACAGAAGGAGCTTCCGTAGAGAACGGAGACATCCTGGCAACTATGAACTAGGACTGGAGGTAATCAAATGTCGTATATTACAGAAACCCTGTCCAACCTGGTTCATCAGACAGCATTTTTCAACCTTACCTGGGGCAACTATCTGATGATCGCGGTGGCGTGCGTGTTCTTATTCCTTGCCATTAAAAAAGGCTTCGAACCGCTTCTTCTGGTTCCCATTGCCTTCGGTATGCTTCTGGTAAATATTTATCCGGATATCATGGCCAGCCCGGAAGAGACAAGCAACGGCGTGGGCGGTCTGCTTCATTACTTCTATCTTCTGGATGAGTGGAGTATCCTGCCATCCCTGATCTTCATGGGAGTAGGCGCCATGACAGACTTCGGTCCCCTGATCGCGAACCCCAAGAGCTTCCTCATGGGAGCGGCTGCCCAGCTGGGTATCTATGTGGCTTACTTCCTTGCGATCTTCATGGGATTCAACGACAAGGCGGCAGCGGCCATCTCCATCATCGGAGGAGCCGACGGACCTACATCCATTTTCCTTGCGGGCAAACTCGGACAGTCCGCGCTGATGGGCCCCATTGCGGTGGCGGCGTATTCCTATATGTCTCTGGTACCCATTATCCAGCCGCCCATCATGAAACTCTGTACAACAGAAAAAGAGCGTAAGATCAAGATGGATCAGCTCCGTCCTGTAAGCAAACTGGAAAAGATTCTTTTCCCCATTGTGATCACCATCGTTGTATGTCTGATCCTTCCCACAGTAGCGCCTCTGGTAGGTATGCTGATGCTGGGCAACCTGTTCCGTGAGTCAGGTGTGGTAAAACAGCTTACAGAGACTGCTTCCAACGCGATGATGTACATCGTGGTTATCCTTCTCGGTACGTCCGTAGGCGCTTCCACAAGCGCAGAGGCGTTCCTGAATCTTGATACTATCAAAATCGTTGTTCTTGGTCTGGTTGCATTCGCATTCGGTACCTTCGGCGGCGTAATGCTGGGTAAACTGATGTGCAAGCTTTCCGGCGGCAAGATCAACCCGCTGATCGGTTCCGCGGGCGTATCCGCAGTTCCGATGGCAGCCCGTGTATCCCAGAAGGTGGGCGCGGAGGCAGATCCCACCAACTTCCTTCTGATGCACGCTATGGGTCCGAACGTTGCCGGCGTTATCGGAACCGCTGTAGCGGCCGGTACATTCATGGCTATCTTTGGAGTAATGTAATACCGTAAACCGGACTTTAGAGTAAATAAGGAGAAAGACAATGGCAGAATTAGAAAAAAAACCAGCAAAAATTGTGGAAACAGTTCTGCGTGACGCGCATCAGTCCCTGATCGCAACAAGACTGAGCACAGAGCAGATGCTTCCTATCGTTGATAAAATGGATCAGGTAGGCTACCACGCGGTAGAGTGCTGGGGCGGCGCTACCTTTGACGCATCTCTCCGTTTCCTGAAAGAGGATCCGTGGGAGAGACTCCGTAAATTCCGCGACGGCTTTAAACACACCAAGCTGCAGATGCTTTTCCGTGGACAGAACATTCTGGGATACCGTCCCTATGCGGATGATGTTGTTGAATACTTTGTTCAGAAATCCGTAGCAAACGGAATCGATATTATCCGTATCTTTGACTGCCTGAACGATATGCGTAACCTGAAGACAGCAGTAAAGGCCGCGAATAAGGAGAAAGCCCACGCGCAGGTAGCTCTTTCCTATACACTGGGCGACGCCTATACTCTGGAATACTGGACCAATATCGCGAAAGAGATCGAAGAGATGGGAGCAGATTCCATCTGTATCAAGGATATGGCCGGACTTCTTCTTCCCTATCAGGCGACTGAGCTTGTGGGAGCTCTGAAGGAGGCAGTAAGCATTCCTATCGATCTTCATACCCATTACACTTCCGGCGTGGCTTCCATGACTTACCTCAAAGCAGTGGAGGCAGGCGTGGATATCATTGATACCGCAATTTCACCTTTTGCCCTGGGAACATCCCAGCCGGCAACAGAGGTTATGGTCGAGACATTCAAGGGAACTCCCTACGATACTGGATTCGATCAGAATCTTCTGGCAGAGATCGCCGATTACTTCCGTCCGATCCGCGACGAGGCTCTTGACAGCGGTCTGCTGAATCCGAAGAACCTGGGCGTTAACATCAAGACTCTGCTGTATCAGGTTCCCGGCGGAATGCTTTCCAACCTGACTTCCCAGCTGAAAGAGCAGCACGCGGAAGATAAGTTCTACGATGTGCTTGAGGAAGTTCCGAGAGTCCGCAAAGACCTTGGAGAGCCGCCGCTTGTTACTCCGTCTTCTCAGATCGTTGGAACCCAGGCTGTGTTCAACGTTCTCATGGGCGAGAGATACAAGATGGTTACGAAGGAAACCAGGGATATCTTAAGCGGCAAGTACGGCGCTACCGTTAAACCGTTTAATCCTGAAGTACAGAAGAAATGCATCGGCGATACCGAGCCGATCACCTGCCGTCCGGCAGACCTTCTGGACAACGAGCTTGATAAACTTGAGCAGGAGATGGCTCCCTACAAAGAGCAGGATGAGGATGTTCTTTCCTACGCGCTGTTCCCGCAGGTTGCCATGGACTTCTTCAAATACCGTCAGGCACAGGAGACCAAGGTGGACGAGACAGAGGCGGATACAAAAAACGGAGCATATCCGGTTTAATTCTGAATCAATTTTAAAAGACAGACGGGATGATCTCCGGTCTGCAAAAATAGTCACAGGCCCGTCAGATTTTCTGACGGGCTTGCTGTCCAGAAAGGAAACAGATGAAAAGAGTTCTGATCGTGGGAGGAGGAGCCGCCGGAATGTTTGCCGCGGCTGTTGCGGCTCAAAAGGGCTGCGAGGTTTTTCTCTTTGAAAAGAATGAAAAACTTGGTAAAAAACTATATATTACCGGAAAAGGCCGGTGCAACGTCACAAATGACTGCGGGCCGGAAGAACTGCTTTCGGCGGTGGTGCGCAACAGAAAGTTTCTGTACAGCGCTTTCTATACTTTCGGAAGCAGAGACATGATGGATTTTCTGGAAAAGGCGGGAGTTCCGCTGAAGACTGAGAGAGGAAACAGGGTTTTTCCGGTGTCCGATCATTCTTCTGATATTATCCGCGCCCTGGAACGACGTATCAGGGAATATGGAGTCCACATCCGCCTTAAAAGCACTGTGAAAAGCCTGTATACTGACAATGGCAGAGTCTCAGGCCTGTATCTTCAGGACGGGAGCCTTCACAGGGGCGACGCGGTGATCGTAGCTACGGGAGGCCTTTCTTATCCGTCCACCGGTTCCGACGGGGACGGATACAGATTCGCCGGAGAATGCGGCCTTCAGGTGACGGAGCCTGCGCCCTCGCTGGTTCCCCTGCGCACGAAGGAGGAGTATATCCCCAGAATGCAGGGACTTTCCCTGAAAAATGTCACACTGACCGTAAAAAACGGAAAAAAGATTCTCTATCAGGATTTCGGAGAAATGATGTTCACACATTCCGGTATCACCGGCCCTCTGGTCCTCTCCGCAAGCGCCCATATCGGAGACGCCTTAAAAAAACAGGGAGAACTTCCGGCTTTCATCGATCTGAAACCGGCCCTTACGGAAGAACAGCTTGACGCGAGGATCCTCAGAGAATTTGAAACCGGAAAAAACAAGCAGTTTAAAAATGTGATCAGCGTACTCTTTCCCGCATCGCTGACTCCCGTAATGGTGGAAATCGGCGGGATCCCGCCGGAAAAGCCGGTACATGAGATTTCCAGGGAAGAGAGACATCATTTCGGTTCTCTGATAAAGAATTTCCCGGTGACTGTTACGGGGCTGGGAGAATTTAAAGAAGCTGTGATCACCAGAGGCGGAGTGGCAGTAAAAGAAATCAGCCCCTCCACCATGGAATCAAAAAAAATGCCGGGACTTTATTTTGCCGGCGAGGTCCTTGATCTGGACGCCGTGACCGGAGGATACAATCTGCAGATCGCCTGGTCAACGGCCTATCTGGCTGCGTTGGCTGTCAGTGAAGCATAAAACAGGAGGAAATTACAGATGATCTATAATATCGCCATCGACGGCCCCGCCGGAGCCGGAAAAAGCACTATAGCGCGAAGAGTCGCAAAGGAACTGGCTTTTGTCTATGTGGACACAGGAGCCATGTACAGGGCGATGGCTCTGTATCTGATCCGTTCAGGAGCCGGTAAGGAGGACGTTAAAGAGTTTGGAAGACTTTGCCAGGGCGCCGATATCTCCATCGAATACCGGGAGGGAGAACAGACGGTGATCCTGAACGGAGAAAACGTTACACCGCTTCTGCGGACAGAAGAGGTGGGAAATATGGCTTCCGTTTCCTCGGCAGATCCGAAGGTCAGAGAGAAACTCCTGGATCTTCAGAGAAAGCTCGCCGCCAGTATGAGCGTAGTGATGGACGGAAGAGACATCGGAACGACGATCCTTCCGGACGCTGATGTGAAAATCTATCTCACCGCCAGTTCTCAGAAAAGAGCGGAGAGAAGATACAAAGAACTGACTGAAAAAGGGATTTCATGCTGTCTTGATGAAATCCGCAGGGATATCGAAGAACGTGACAGAAGAGATATGAACCGGGAGATCTCGCCTCTTAGGCAGGCTGAGGACGCAGTTCTGGTGGATTCTTCGGATATGACGATCGAGGAGGTCACGAAACGAATCCTTCAGATATGCTGCGAAAAATTTTCTTTGTCAGACAGGGAGCAGAAGAAATGAAGGTTAAAACAGCGAAAACCGCCGGTTTCTGCTTCGGCGTCAGCCGCGCGGTAGATAAGGTGTACGAGCTTATTGAAGAGGGTGTTTCCCCTATCTATACCCTGGGCCCGATCATACACAACGAAGAGGTAGTGGGTGACCTGGAGGCAAAGGGAGTACGGGTAATTACGGAGGATGATCTTAAGAACCTGCGATCCGGAACAGTGGTGATCCGTTCCCACGGCGTGGGAAAAGCGGTATATCAGATGCTGGAATCCTCCGGACTTGACTGTGTGGACGTTACCTGCCCCTTTGTCCTTAAGATCCACCGCATTGTGGAGCGGGAGAGCAGAGCCGGCAGACATATTATCATTTTCGGCGACCCCTCTCATCCGGAGGTGAAAGGAATCTGCGGATGGTGCGGCGGACGCTTTACCGTGCTGAATACAGCCGAAGAGGCGGAACGCTTCCGGCCGGAGAGCGGCGAAGAGTTCTGTATCGTATCTCAGACGACATTTAATTACAACAAATTTCAAGAACTAGTTGAAATTCTCAGGAAAAAGAGGTATGATAATAATGTTTTAAATATTAGCAATATTTTAAACACTATTTGTAATGCTACCGAAGAACGGCAGAGAGAAGCAAAAACCATAGCCGGAGAGGTAGACACTATGCTGGTCGTCGGCGGCCGGCACAGTTCCAATACTCAAAAGCTGTTTGAAATATGTAAAGAGGAATGTGGAAATACTTACTATATACAAACACCTGTAGACTTGGATTCTGAAATGTTCCAACACAGTAGTTATGTAGGTATTACAGCAGGGGCGTCCACCCCAAAGAAAATTATTGAGGAGGTTCAAGAACATGTCAGAATTAAGTTTTGAACAGATGCTGGAAGATTCCGTAAAAACAATCAGAAATGGAGAGATCGTGCAGGGTACTGTCATCGATGTGAAAGATGATGAGATCATCCTGAATATCGGATATAAGGCAGACGGTATTATTACAAAGAGCGAGTACTCTAACGACAGCTCCATCGTGCTCGCAGATGCGGTGCATGTGGGCGATACCATGGAAGCGAAAGTACTGAAAGTAAACGACGGCGAGGGACAGGTTATCCTGACCTACAAGAGACTTGCGGCTGAGAAAGGCAACAAGCGTCTTGAGGAAGCATTTGAGACACAGGAGGTTCTGAAAGCGCCTGTAACCCAGGTACTTGACGGCGGACTGTGCGTGAATGTCGAGGAGACCAGAGTATTCATTCCTGCAAGCCTCGTTTCCGATACCTATGAGAGAGATCTGTCCAAGTATGCGGGACAGGAGATCGAATTCGTGATCACTGAGTTCAATCCCAGAAGACGCCGCATCATCGGTAACCGCAAGCAGCTTCTTCTTGCTGAGAAGGCTCAGAAACAGAAAGAGCTTATGGAGAGAATCCATGCAGGCGACGTTGTGACAGGCGTTGTGAAGAACGTTACAGATTTCGGCGCTTTTGTTGATCTTGGCGGCGCGGACGGCCTGCTTCATATCTCTGAGATGTCCTGGGGCAGAGTGGAGAATCCGAAGAAGGTATTTACAGTTGGACAGGAACTGAAAGTCCTTATCAAAGAGATCAACGGTGAGAAGATCGCCCTTTCTCTGAAATTCCCGGAGGAGAATCCGTGGCTTACAGCGGCTGAGAAATTTGCCGCAGGCAATATTGTAGAGGGTAAAGTTGCCCGTATGACAGATTTTGGCGCATTCGTAGAGCTTGCTCCCGGAATCGACGCGCTGCTTCATGTTTCTCAGATTTCCAGAGAGCATGTTGCGAAACCGTCTGATGTTCTTTCCATCGGTCAGGTCATCACAGCGAAAGTTGTTGACTTTAACGGTGAGGACAAGAAGATCAGCCTGAGCATGAAAGCCCTTGAGGCTCCCGCTGCAGCCGCACCGGCTGAAGAGACAGTGGAAGAAACTGCAGAAGAGGCTGAGACTGAGGAATAATCCCGGCAGAACAAAGTTCGAGGATACCGTTTATACGGTATCCTCGTTTTTTGTACTGCCGGGCAACGGGTTTCCGGTGATTATTTCAGCAGAGACAGCATACAGGGAAGCGTATGCCGCAGATACTGAAGCTGTCTGCCGTGGTCTTTCATAAAATCATCGCCGCAGGGAAACCAGGTATAGCAGGTTTCAGGAACGGCAGGTTTTTTCAGTCTTTTGTCCATGTACTGGCTGATCGCCCGGGGAATAGCGGTATCCTCCGCGGGGATGTAGTCGTAATTCTTATAATCTGCGTAAAACTGCTTCAGTTTTCCGTTGGCGACGGGAACGGTGACTCTGGCTTCGTTTTCCGAAGCTTCCAGTGAAAAGATATCTGTTTCCACAGATACAGGCACGGGAAGTGCTGCGGGAAGCGACAGGAGGGCGGAATAGCGTCCGTCTTTTTCTGATGCGGTACGCAGAGTATAAATTCCTTCATAAAACGTCCTGTATCCCAGCATGGACGTTATATTCCCAAGACCGATAAGATCTTCCCGGTTGTGTCCGAGAATAATTTCAACCAGGTCTGACCCTTTGGAGTGAAGATAAGCCCTGTAAAGCTGTATACATTTTCCACCGTCACAGAAACGGCGGGGAGGCCGACGCAAAAAAAACTCCAGATCCGGCTGTTTCATCCCGGAAAGCCCCAGAAGAGGCCGGCAGACTTTCAGTTCTTTATAGAGATCCAGAGAGCGTAAGCCGGAGAGGGGAGATACCATGTTATACTGTCCGGCCCGTGCTTCCAGAAAGGGCTGATCGAACCTGCTGCCGTTATACTGGATCAGACTGGTACAGCCCTGGATAAAATCAAAAAAACTCTGGATGATCTTACTTTCTTCCGCAAGATCCTCAGCCATCCACTGACAGAGGACCCATCCCGATCCTTCCCGCGCGATCGATCCTATTAGATAAATAAAACAGGATTTCTGCGAAAGCCCCGTAGTTTCGATATCGTAAAATACAGGTTCTGAATTATCTTCGAACCCTGTGATTTCCCCCATTTTTTCTATAGTCTCAAAAGACGGAAAATCAGCTGAAATCGGTAATTTTTTAACAATCATATGACACCTCCGGTTTCTTTCTGATTGTTTTCAATTATACACAAAATATTAAAAAATTTGTAGTGAATTTTTTACGGAAAAGAGGTATAGTAATAAATGAGGTTACTCTGAAAACGGGCAGCCGGATATGGATTTTAAGCACGAATGGAGGATCAGCCGCCGCATGTGGACACTTACGATCAACGGCATCGACGTATATCATATTGTAAGCTGGTTTCTGATTTACAGCTTTCTCGGCTGGGTATGGGAAACCGCTTATGTCTCCCTGAAAGAAGGGGAGTTTATCAACCGCGGATTTATCAACGGGCCTTTATGTACGATATACGGCCATGGAGCGGTAACTGTCTATCTGATCCTGAAACCTCTGGAGGACAATACGATCCTGCTGTATTTCGGCGGCATGATCGTGGCCACATTGCTGGAATACTTTACAGCGGTTCTTATGGAGGCCATCTTCCATACCTCCTGGTGGGATTACAGCGATCAGAAATTTAATTTCCAGGGCAGGATCTGTCTGGGAGCGTCTCTTGGGTGGGGCTTCTTTACAGTGATACTGTTCCGTGTGCTGCATCCTGCAGTGGAGAAATTCGTAGATCTGTGGCCTATTTTCACAGGCGAGGTCTGTATCTGCGTTATCCTGCTGATTTATGTCCTGGATTTCTGTTATTCCGCTTCCGCGGCGTTCCGTCTCCGAGACCGCATTCCCCAGTGGGAGCGTCAGCTTGAGCGCAAGCAGGTGGAGCTTATGCTCCGTGTGAATGAGAAAATGAATTCCCTGGAATTTGCCAGAGGGGAATCTCTTGAGAATATCAGGAACAGAATGGAGGATCTTGACTTCATCCGCACGATCAACGAACGCAGGCAGGCGCTTCTGGAGGACGTCTCCGCGGAGCTCAGATCCTACAGGAGGAGTCTTGCCTCCAGAGTTGAGCATAATACGGCGCGTTTCCTGAAATCCTATCCCCATCTGAACCGCGGCTACCGGCTGCGTCATAACAAAGACAAAAAACATAAGCGTTCCTGACGCTTATGATTAAGGAGGAAATACATATGGGTAAGCTTACCTTCAAGGGCGGTGTGCATCCCTATGACGGCAAAGAACTGTCGAAAAACAGCCCCATCGAAAAATATCTGCCGAAAGGCGAAATGGTATATCCCCTGTCCCAGCATATCGGAGCTCCTTCTGTTCCTTGCGTGAAGAAGGGCGATCATGTTCTGGCGGGACAGAAGATCGCCGACGCGGGTGGATTTGTTTCCGTGCCGCTCCACGCCTCTGTATCCGGTACTGTAAAAGGGATTGAGAGACGTCTTACAGCGACGGGAACAATGGCGGAATCCATTATTATCGAGAACGATCAGCAGTACGAAGAAACGGAGTTTTACAGCGCTGATCCGGAATCTCTTTCCGCCAGTGAAATTCTTGACCGTATCCGTGAGGGCGGCGTTGTGGGAATGGGCGGAGCCGGTTTTCCCACACATGTGAAGCTGGCGCCGAAAGATCCTGCGGCCATTGAATATGTTCTCGTAAACGGAGCGGAGTGCGAGCCCTATCTTACCAGCGACTACAGACGAATGCTGGAGGAGCCGGAGAAAGTAGTCGCGGGTCTTGAGATCATTCTCCGTCTGTTTGACAGGGCGAAGGGCTATATCTGTATTGAAGACAACAAGCCGGACTGTATCGCCAAGATGAAAGATCTGGTGAAAGACAGGCCCCGGATCGAAGTGAAGGAACTGATGACCAAGTATCCACAGGGGGGAGAGCGTACCCTGATCTACGCGGTTACCGGCCGTCAGATCAATTCAACCATGCTGCCCGCCGATGTGGGATGTATCGTGGACAACGTGGATACTGTCACCGCCATATATCACGCGGTCGCCCTGGGGCGTCCTGTGATCAGCAGGATCATCACGGTAACGGGAGACGATGTGGTTTCCCCGAAGAATTTTACCGTGCTTACAGGTACCTGTATGCAGGAGCTGATCCAGGCTGCGGGCGGACTGAAAACAGAAGCGGCGAAGATCGTTTCCGGAGGCCCGATGATGGGATTTGCTCTTTACGATCTGAATGTTCCCTGTGTGAAGACCACGTCGGCCTTTCTCTGTATGGAACACGATCCCGTATCCGAAGCAACAGTCACTGCCTGTATCAACTGCGGCCGCTGTGTGAAGGTCTGTCCCGGACGCGTGCTCCCGTCCCGTCTCGCCACACTCGCGGAAAGAGGAGATATGGAGGGATTTGAGAAGATGAACGGTATGGAATGCTGCGAATGTGGATGCTGCAGTTATGTCTGTCCGGCCAAAAGACCTCTGACACAGAGTATAAAATCCATGCGGAAAATGGTTCTTGCCAGCCGCAGAAAGAAGTAGGGGGAAAGAGAAAATGGAACAAAAGCTGAATGTATCATCCAATCCTCATGTCAGGGACCGTATGACAACCAGCCGGATCATGCTGATGGTCGTTCTCGCCCTGATGCCCGCCACACTTTTCGGAATATGGAATTTCGGTTTCCACGCCTTTCTTGTAGTAGTTGTCACGGTTCTGTCCAGTGTGGCTTTTGAATGGATCTACGACCATTTTATGCACAAACCGAATACGGTAAAAGATTTCAGCGCCGTGGTCACCGGACTTCTTCTCGCGCTTAACATGCCGCCGCAGATTCCGCTGTGGATGCCTGTGCTGGGAAGCGCGTTCGCCATTATTGTAGTGAAACAGCTATTCGGCGGCCTTGGCCAGAACTTTATGAATCCTGCTCTGGGAGCCAGATGTTTTCTTATGATCTCCTTTGCGGCCAGAATGACGGATTTCTCCGTATCAGACAGTTTCCGCGGCGTTGTGGACACTGTGACCGGAGCCACTCCTCTGGCGGCTCTGAAGTCCCAGGGATTCGTGGAGGGAGTATCCGTACCTGTGAAGAATCTCTTCCTTGGGAATATCCAGGGAACCATAGGCGAGACTTCAGCCCTTGCGATCCTTATCGGCGCGGCGATCCTTCTCGCGTTTAAGATCATTGATCTTAAGATCCCGCTTACCTACATAGGGTCTTTCGCTGTATTTGTGATCTGTTATATGCTGGGAACCGGTATGGGATTTGACGTGAATTATCTGCTCAGCCACCTGTTCGGCGGCGGCCTCATGCTGGGCGCATGGTTCATGGCTACGGATTATGTGACGTCGCCGATCACGCCGAAAGGGCAGATTGTTTACGGAGTGTGCCTGGGTATCGTCACAGGCGTGTTCCGTCTCCTGGGAGGATCTGCGGAAGGCGTTTCCTACGCGATTATTTTCTGCAATCTTCTCGTTCCACTGATTGAGCGGGCTACCTATCCCGTGGCTTTTGGAAAAGGAGGGAAGAAGGCATGAATAAGATCGTAAAAGATACGCTTTCCATTACGGTGATCACCCTTGTGGCCGGACTTGCCCTTGGCATCGTCCAGGATATCACCGCCGGCCCCATTGCCAGACAGGCGGAACTGGCGAAGCAGGAGGCATATAAAGCCGTATTCCAGGACGCCGCCTCTTTTGAGGAATATCTTCCGGATGAGACGAAGCAGGCTGTGGATCTGGTAACATATCTTGATGAGAACGGATACGGCGCCCAGACCATTGATAAGATCATGAAAGCGCTGGATGATTCCGGAGAGCTCCTGGGATATGCATTTACCGTCACCACCTCGGAAGGTTACGGCGGAGATATCCAGTTCGCCATGGGCGTGCAGAACGACGGCACGCTCAACGGGATCTCCATTCTGTCCATCAGCGAGACGGCTGGTCTTGGCATGAAAGCCGATACAGATGAATTCAAAGATCAGTTTAAAGATAAGCAGGTGGAGCAATTCCAGTATACGAAATCCGGCGCATCCGCGGACGACGAGATCGACGCCATCAGCGGGGCGACGATAACGACAAACGCCATGACCAATGGAGTAAACGCCGGAATCTGCGCATTTCACTATGTGGAAGGAGGAGAATCATGAAGTCCAATACACCTTCAGAACGCCTGATCAACGGCATAATAAAAGAAAATCCCACCTTTGTGCTGATGCTGGGCATGTGTCCCACACTTGCGATCACCACATCGGCGACCAACGGGATCGGCATGGGCCTTACCACAACGGCAGTTCTGGCGGCCTCCAATCTTATGATCTCCCTTCTTCGGAAATTCATTCCTGACGGAGTCCGTATGCCTGCTTTTATCGTTGTTGTGGCTTCCTTTGTAACGATCGTGCAGATGCTTCTGGAAGGTTTCCTTCCGTCCCTGTACGCGTCTCTGGGCCTGTACATACCTCTGATCGTTGTAAACTGTATCATCCTGGGACGCGCGGAAGCGTACGCTTCCAAGAATCCTCCCATTCCCTCGCTTTTTGACGGGATCGGGATGGGGCTTGGCTTTACGCTGAGTATTACCTGCATCGGCGCGGTGAGAGAACTGATCGGTGCGGGACAGCTTTTCGGACATCAGATCCTTCCGCTTGCAGACGCGGCTGCAGGAAAGATCGGATATGAGCCTGTGACGATCTTCGTCCTTGCGCCGGGAGCGTTCTTTGTTCTGGCAGCCCTTTCCGCGCTGCAGAATAAATTCAGGCTGGGCGCCGCAAAACGCGGGATCGATCCCAGTAATCCGGATAAATGCGGCGGAGCCTGCGCATCCTGCAGCAATACCATGTGCAAAGGAGGCGGAAGCAGATGAAAGAATTAATGCTTATAATCATCAGCTCGGCTATTGTGAATAACGTGGTCCTGAGCCAGTTCCTGGGCCTCTGTCCCTTCCTTGGAGTATCCAAAAAGATCAACACGGCTGCCGGGATGGGCGGGGCGATCATCTTCGTCATTACGTTATCTTCCTTTGTAACCGGCCTGGTTTATCAGTTTATACTGGTGCCCACGGACATGGAATATCTGCAGACCATCGTATTTATTCTCATCATAGCGGCCCTCGTGCAGTTCGTTGAGATGTTCCTGAAAAAAGCGATCCCGTCGCTTTATCAGGCGCTGGGCGTGTATCTTCCCCTTATCACCACCAACTGCGCCGTACTGGGCGTCGCCCTGATTAATGTGCAGAATGATTACAATATTCTTGAGGGCACGGTAAACGGTTTTGCCACTGCGGCGGGATTTACCCTCTCCATTATCGTAATGGCGGGTATCCGCGAAAAGATCGAATACAACGATATTCCGGAAGCGTTCAGAGGCTTTCCCACAGTCCTTCTTACAGCCGGACTGATGGCGATCGCGTTCTGCGGTTTCTCCGGGCTGATATAAGGAGGCGGAAGATATGAATATTGGAGCGATTATCGTAGCGACTGTGGTAGTTGCGGCCGTGGGCCTCTTTATCGGTATTTTTCTCGGAGTCGCGGGTAAGAAATTCGCGGTGGAGACAGACGAGCGGGAGATCGCGGTCAGAGAAGCTCTTCCCGGGAACAACTGCGGCGGCTGCGGATATCCAGGCTGCGACGGTCTTGCCGCAGCTATTGCCAAAGGAGAGGCGCCGGTAAACGGATGTCCCGTAGGCGGCGATCCGGTGGGAAAGATCATTGCCGGTATTATGGGACAGGAGGCCGTGGAAACGGTGCGCCGGACTGCTTTTGTAAAATGTACGGGAACCTGTGACAAAACAACAGAGAATTATGTATATACCGGTACCGGAGACTGCCAGATGCTGGCGTTTGTTCCTGGAGGAGGGGCAAAGGCCTGCGCCTATGGCTGTCTGGGATATGGAAGCTGTGTGAAAGCCTGCGCGTTCGACGCCATACATATCATCGACGGGATAGCGGCGGTGGACCGGGAGGCATGTAAAGCCTGCGGCAAGTGCGTGGACGCCTGTCCCCGTCATCTGATCGAACTGATCCCCTATACGCAGAATGTCATGGTCGGATGCAGCTCTCATGACAAAGGCAAAGCGGTGACTTCAGCCTGTGAGACAGGGTGCATCGGCTGCAAAAAATGTGAGAAAGCCTGTCCGAATGGGGCAATCAGGGTAGACGATTTCTGCGCGCATATTGACTATGACAAATGTACGGGATGCGGCGCCTGCAGAGAGGCCTGTCCCCGGAATGTGATTCTCTGATACAGATAACGGCGGATCTGCTTTGATACGGTTCCGGAAGAGGAAAAGATTCCTCTCCCGGAACTTTTTTTATGACTGAAAGATCCTTTTTTATAATGACAAACGTACATTAGTTTGCTTTTTCCGGAATGGTATGTTATGATGTAGTCGTTAATCTGAAAGACAGGAGCAGAACAGTATGATTTCATTTATTCGCGGATATGTGGCGGATTCAACGGAATCTTCGGTGATCCTTGAAGCCGGAGGTATCGGTTACGAGATTTTTATGACGGGAACCGCTATTGAGAAGGCGGTGCGGGAATCGGGTGAGATTCTTGTCCATACCTATTTTCATGTGAGAGAGGACGCCATGCAGCTTTATGGTTTCCTGTCCCGGGATGATCTTCAGGTGTTCCGGCTTCTTCTGGGGGTGAACGGGATCGGGCCGAAGGCCGCCCTTGGGATCCTGGCAGGTCTCACGGCCGATGAACTCAGATTCGCCGTTCTTTCAGACGATGTGAAGACTCTTTCCAGAGCTCCCGGAATAGGGAAGAAGACAGCGCAGAAGCTGATACTGGAACTGAAGGATAAGCTGAATGCTGAGGAAGCGTTTGAACTGAAGCTTGCCCACGTACAGGAGGAAGCCGGATCAGAGGCGGCGGCAGCCGACGGAAGCAGGGAGGCTGTGGAAGCTCTTGTCGCTCTGGGATACAGCAGTACGCAGGCGCTTCAGGCTGTGCGTAAGGTTTCCGGAATCCCTGCTGATGATGTGGAGGGTATTCTGAAAGCAGCCCTTAAGAACTTATAGGAGCATATATGGAAAAAAGAATGATCACCACCGATGTGACAGAGGAAGATTTTCCTCTTGAGGGAACACTGCGTCCACAGACTCTGGATGAGTACATCGGACAGGAAAAGACAAAAAATACATTGAAAATATATATTGAAGCGGCAAAACAGCGCCACGATGTTCTGGATCATGTGCTGTTTTACGGACCGCCGGGACTGGGTAAGACCACGCTTTCCGGAATTATCGCCAATGAGATGGGAGTACATATGAAAGTCACTTCCGGCCCGGCGATCGAGAAGCCGGGGGAGATGGCTGCCATCCTCAACAATCTTCAGGAGGGCGATGTTCTTTTTGTGGATGAGATTCACCGCCTGAACCGTCAGGTGGAAGAGGTGCTTTATCCAGCCATGGAGGATTTCGCCATAGATATTATGATCGGCAAAGGAGCCTCCGCCCGGTCGATCCGGCTGGATCTGCCGAAGTTTACGCTGGTGGGCGCGACGACCCGCGCAGGACTTCTTTCCGCGCCTCTCCGGGACAGGTTCGGCGTCATGCATCATCTGGAATTCTATAATCAGCAGGAACTGGAGACCATTATTCTCCGTTCCGCTCAGGTCCTGGAGGTGGATATCGACCGCAGAGGAGCCGCGGAGATCGCCAAGCGTTCAAGAGGAACGCCAAGACTGGCGAACCGCCTTCTGAAACGTGTCAGGGATTTTGCCCAGGTAAAATACGACGGAAAGATCACATACGAGGTTGCCGTTTTCGCGCTGAACCTCCTGGAAGTGGATCAGTACGGCCTGGATAAAACAGACCGCAAGATCCTGAAGACCCTGATCGTAAATTTCCAGGGCGGTCCGGTTGGGGTGGAGACACTTGCGGCGGCTATAGGCGAAGACGCCGGTACATTGGAGGAAGTGTATGAGCCCTACCTTCTCCAGAATGGTTTTCTGAACCGTACGCCAAGGGGAAGGATGGCGTCGCCTCTGGCATACAGTCATCTGGGATATGAGAAGAATTCATAAAAAGTCCTATACTTTTCTACAAAATTCGATTATAATAGAATAAATACAGTAAGAGGATCTATTACAGGAGGCTTTTATGGCAGTCAAGAATACAGCACAGGTTGTGATCGGCGGAAAGATCATCACTTTGGGAGGCTATGAATCAGAAGAATATTTTCAGAAGGTAGCGTCCTATATCAACAATAAAATTGCGGAGCTGAGTGAGATGCCCGGGTATTCCAGGCAGCCTATGGAGACGAAGCATACTCTTCTGAGCCTGAATATCACTGACGATTATTTCAAGGCCAAGAAGCAGGCGGAGATCTTTGAGCAGGATCTCCAGCAGAAGGATCAGGAGATGTATGAACTTAAGCATGAACTGATTTCATTGCGGATGAAGCTTGATGAGGCGGAGAAACAGAAGAACAGTGTGTCATCTCCTGCGCAGAAGAATGGAGTGCAGGCACAGACGAACGGTAACGGAACACAGATAAAATAAGCCAGAATGGGGATTGCTTCGGTAGTCCCCTTTTATTTTGAGGTGGATATGAATAAGATCAGAAAAACGGAGCTGCTGGCTCCGGCGGGATCCT